>Ga0209490_10000284_pt1 | contig 54839 bp, 58 predicted proteins | sample MAT06_FD_187209 | JGI IMG/M metagenome (GOLD analysis project Ga0209490, IMG submission 187209) | Freshwater microbial communities from Lake Fryxell liftoff mats and glacier meltwater in Antarctica - MAT-06 (SPAdes) (version 2) | ecosystem: Environmental > Aquatic > Freshwater > Ice > Liftoff...
GCTTTTAAACTCTTGCATTTACTTTGACTCTCTTCTAATTTCACGACAATATTATTGTATGAAATAATTTTGCCTTAAAACCAACAAAGTCAACAGCCTAGTCTTTGCCGTCAAATAGTCGCGTACCGCGACCGATGATTTGTTTAAATTCGATCATGGAATTGATGGGGCGCATCAATACGATATTACGAACGTTTCGGGCATCAACCCCAGTGGAAAGCTTTTGGGAGGTGGTGAGAATGGTGGGGATAGTTTTCTCATTGTCTTGGAAAGTGCTGAGGTGCTGCTCTCCCAGTTTTCCATCATCGGCTGTGACGCGAACACAGTAATTAGGTTCACTGCTAATCTTCATTTGATTGATTAAATCCCGCACCGCTAAGGCGTGGGGTTGGTTGGCGCAAAACACCAGAGTTTTTTGATTCTGGTCAATTTCTTCCATGAACAGTTGCACTCGGTAACGTTCGCGATCGCTAATTTCAATTATGCGGTTGAAGTCAGCTTCAGTGTAGGTTCTGGCTTCGTCTACTGCACCTTCTATAAGTTCATCTTCAGTGCTGTAAATATATTCATCTAGAGTAGTTTCGATTTGCCTGACTTTAAAGGGAGTAAGAAATCCGTCGTTGATGCCGTCTTTGAGGGCGTAGGTATAGACTGGCTCACCAAAGTAGGCGTAGGTGTCTGCGTTGTTTTTTCGTTTAGGGGTGGCGGTGAGTCCCAGTTGTACTGCTGGTGAGAAGTATTCTAAAATACCGCGCCAAGTGCTTTCGTCACTGGCTCCGCCTCGGTGACATTCATCAATGATGATGAAGTCAAAGAAGTCGGGGAGATAGTCGCTGAATTTTGGCGTAGGATTGCCAGCATCGTCCCGTCCGGTCATAAAAGTCTGGAAAATGGTAAAAAAGATACTGCCATTTTTGGGGACTCGACCCCGTTTTTTGATAGCTTCGGGGTCGATGCGGACGAGGGCATCGTCGGGGAAGGCAGAGAAAGAGTTATAGGCTTGGTTGGCTAAGATATTGCGATCTGCTAGAAACAAAATTCGTGGACGACGGGTGGGTTGTCGGCTGAGGTTCCAACGACTTTGAAAGAGTTTCCAGGCGAGTTGGAAGGCGATGAAGGTTTTACCTGTGCCAGTTGCCATTGTTAACAGAATCCGGTCTTTTCCTTGGCAGATCGCTTCTAGGACGTGCTTAATGGCATTATGTTGATAATAACGGGCTTCCCATGTGCCGCTTTTATCTTCAAAGGGTATGGCAGCAAAGCAATCTCGCCATTCGTTGGCTTCGCTAAAGGTAACATCCCACAGTTCGTCGGGGGTAGGATATTGGTTGACGTAGCCTTCTGCACCTGTGTGCATATCTACTTGATAAAGTCCGATGCCATTTGTGGAGTAGGCGAACCGCGTCTGCAATTTTTCGGCGTATTTTTTGGCTTGTCCTAAGCCTTCGGTATCGGGCAATCCGCGTTTTTTGGCTTCGATGACTGCAAGTTTTTCACCGCGATAGACGAGAACATAATCGGCGATGTCTGATTGGGCGCGTTTACCATTGCCAACCAAGCGACCAGGGGCGATAACTTCGCGGCGGATGCGACTGCCTTCACTGATGCCCCAGCCTGCGGCTTTGAGTGCGGGGTCGATTAGTTCAGCGCGGGTTTCGGCTTCGTTCATTTTTATAGTGGACAGTGGGCAGTTGACAGTTACTCAGACTGCCTTCTTGTCAATTGTCCACTGTCCATTATTAACTGTCCACTATTCTCCGACGGGCAGTGGCGATCGCTTCTTGCAGTTTAGCTTGTAACAACTCTTTAGGTGGTAATACGGTGAGATATTCGGCGACATGGATGCCGCTTTTATCCAGTTCTAGCAATTCGATTTGCTCTTGTTTTTTACCTGCACATAAGATGATTCCTAGAGGTGGCTGTTCATCAGGCTCTTGCTCGTATTTGGCCAGCCAGCGCAGGTAAAGTTCCATTTGGCCTTTGTATTCGGGATGAAAGTTACCGAGTTTGAGGTCGATGGCGACGAGGCGTTTGAGTTTGCGGTTATAAAATAGCAGGTCGATATAAAAGTCGTCGTTGTCGATTTGTAGGCGTTTTTGACGAGCGACAAAAGTAAAGCCTGCACCAAGTTCTAGTAAGAATTTTTCGATTTCCCGCAGGATGGCATCTTCGAGGTCTTTTTCGAGATAGCGATCGCTTAAATCCAGAAAATCTAGGATGTAGGGGTCTTTTAGCAACAGGTCAGGTGATACTTGTTGATCTTGGCGCAATTGCTCTAGATCGTGGCGAATGGTTTCTTCTGGTTTGCGGGATAGGGCAGTGCGCTCGAATAGCATGGAGTTGATGCGTTCTTGCAGTTGACGGGATGACCAACCCTCTAAAGAGCAAATTTCGATGTAGAAGTCGCGTTTTAGGGTTTCATCAATATACATTAGAGTTTTGATATGCGTCCAACTCAATTCTCTCCGCAGTGTGGAGACAATCTGCTCATCAGCAAAGGTTCCCGCAAAATGTAGACAATGCCGTAGTTGTTTTTCGCTCCAGCCTTTACCATAAGTTTGGGTTAGCTGCTGGGATAAAGAAACGATAATTTGTTTGCCATATTCGGCGCGTTGATTTTGTAGGATTTCGGTTTGGATGCGTTTACCAACTTGCCAATATAACAGGGTTATCTCTGCATTGATGGCAACGGCGGCGCGTTGTTTAGCAGCATCAATAAACTGTCTGATTTCCTGAAACAGGCGATCGCCCTATCAATCCCCTCAAACGCCTCATCCAAAATTGCCACAATTTGCTTTTGTTCTGGAAGTGGTGGTATTGGAAATACTGCTCTTTTGACCAGATCCTTACTGATGTTTTTTACAACAGATCCTGCTGCTAGAGATATGAACTGCGCTTGGACAAAATCAGAAGATAGAAGGTAATGGAAAAAATCTACGTCAATACTTTCCAAGAGCCTTAAAATAAACCAACCATCGTGTACATATCCACTTGTCGCCATTACATAGGGTTTACCAAAGGACATAGAATTTGAAAGAATAAAATCTCCTGGATCAACTCGTCTCGATTTTTCTGCACCCTCTCTTGTTATTTTTTGTTTTGTCGAACGAATATATTTATCGACGTTTTTTGTATCGCCGATTTTCACCCAATTAACACCATCGGAGCTATCAGTTAAATATCTCTCAATCGGACGCGGTGAACTGCCTCTTTCAACAACGCACACTTCCCCAAGCGTCTTCTTCACCCAACCATCTTTCACAACATTCCTCCAATTCCAGCTAAAATCTCCGCACTCTCTGCATCTAATGCAGCAATTTCATCTAAAATTTCCTGCGGTTCTCGTAACAGCGATTCTTCAGCCTTATTCGGATTCTTCACCGACAAATCAAACGTCTCCCGATCCACATCAGCAATATCCACCAGCCAAGACTTTTCCGTTTCCGCAAACCTAGCCTGTAACTCCACAAACTCGCGCAAATCCTCATCATTCAGAGAATTGGTTTTACCCATATTCCGCCCCGGTTCGAGTTGGTAATACCAAATTTTCTGAGTAGCCATTCCCTGAGTTAAAGGTTTTCCCTGAGAAAATAAAGGCGTTTCCTGAACGGAGTTGAAAGGCTTTCCTTTCTCAAAAAATAGCACCACCGTTTTTACCCCCGCCCCAATAAAAGTCCCACTTGGACAATCCAAAATCGTGTGCAGATTGCAACTACTCAAAAGTTCTTGACGCAACGCCCGCGAAGCATTATCCGAATTTGACAGGAAGGTATTTTTGATTACCACCGCCGCCCTACCGCCCATCTTCAGGATTTTGATGAAATGCTGCAAAAACAGAAACGCCGTTTCCCCAGTCTTAATCGGGAAATTCTGCTGTACTTCCTTACGTTCCTTCCCCCCAAATGGCGGATTAGCTAAAATCACATCAAAGCGATTCTTGTCTTGAATATCGCTGATATTTTCCGTGAGCGTATTAGTGTGGATAATGTTCGGCGCATCGATGCCGTGCAAAATCATATTCATGATCGCAATCACATAAGCTAAACTCTTCTTCTCCTTACCTGTAAAAGTGGCTGTCTGAAGTTGCTCAAGCTGTTTCGTGGTGAGATTACCCTGACGCAAATAGTCGTAACTCTCACACAAAAACCCCGCAGAGCCACAAGCCCCATCATAAATGCGATCGCCAATCTGCGGTTTCACTACCTGAATCATGGCGCGAATCAACGGGCGCGGCGTGTAATACTCCCCCCCATTGCGCCCTGCATTGCCCATATTTTTGATTTTGGCTTCATAGAGATGGGAAAGCTCATGTTTCTCCTGCTGCGATCGAAACCTTAGCTCATCAATATATTCCAGCGCATCTCGCAGACTATAACCACTTTGAAATCTATTCTTAATTTCGCTAAAAATCTCACCAATTTTGTACTCGATGGTATCTGGGCTGGTAGCCCGCAGCTTAAATCCCTGGAGATAGGGGAATAGCTGGCGGTTCACGTAATCAATCAAGTCATCCCCAATCAGCGCATGATCGTGATCTACCGTGCCATCCGCCTTCTTGGGAGCCGCCCAAGCTGACCACCGATGCGCTTCATCAATGATAAATTCATAGAACTTGCCCGCTAACTCCGCTTCCAGTGCCCGTTCTTGCTCCAGATCGTCCAGATATTTGAGAAACAGCAGCCAGGAAGTTTGCTCCGTGTAATCTAACTCTGTAGTACAACCCGCCTCTTTCCAGAGAACGTCATCAATATTTTTAAAGGTTTGCTCGAACATTTAGCTTTACTGTGAGATTTTTAATATTACTGGCTTGGGTCATATCTTGCACCCACGGGGTGAAATGAGCAGTGGTGTAGAAAGTTATGCTAAACCTCCATTGCCCTGTGAAACCGATTCAGCCGAGTTTCTGACACTAATGCTTTGTCAGTATATCTTGTGTTGAAAACTATGAAATCAGAAATCGCTAAAAGAAGAAAGCAATAAATCGTCTTTTCGTCCTTTCGCTAAATGACGAATCTTGATTAGCCATGATTATCTGTCCAGTATTTAAAAATCCGTTGCAATAGCTCGACCTGGGTACAACCGTAAGTAGCAGCCGCAATCTTAAAATCCTTTTTGAACTCGGCAGGTACTTTAAAATTCAGGTTGGAAATTTCACCTGGATCGGGCTTCTCCAAGTTATCTTTTGTTTCCTTAATGCTAGGGGGTTCACCTTTGCTTGGTTTGCGAGGTGGTGGAGGTGGTTTAGTTGACATAATTAGGACTCTTGCTCACTTAACAGATCAATAATTCCTTGGGCTACTTGTTCTGCCCGTTGCTTTAAGGTTGGAAACGTGACCTCAGAAACAGCACGACCGTTATCACTTGCCTGACGGTAAGCAGTCTTTTCTGGAATTGAGCCAGCCACTGTGACATATCCAGCTTTATGAATATATGATCTGCCCTCCTCAATTTCATTCTCCCGATCGCCGACTCGACATAAAACAAAAATAATTTTATCCGTAGGAATTTTGGCGTTTACCAATTCATGCGCCAATAGTACAGACGGTTTGAGATCATCCAGTGATAAACCAGTGGGTAAGACAAGTAAATCACTTGCACGGGCAATTTCTAGTGTCCCTTGCATAGAATGCGGTGGCCCGTCCATAACCATGAGGTCATAAACATCGGCGTGTTTAAGCGCTTGCGCTACAGTGCGGAATGGTTCAACTGCAATCTCCGGCTGGATACCATTTACTTCACGGCGTTGTTTCCAATCCGTACTCGTACCTTGAGAAATATCCAGGTCAGCAATTTTTACATCCCAGCCAGCAGCAGCATATTCACGGGCAATAAGCCGAGCAAGGGTACTTTTACCTACCCCCCCTTTTTGAGAAATGACACCCACTAATACGGTCATCAAATTTCGTCCTTTCGCCCTATAGCGAATTAGTTATATCGTGTTTTCGCTTAATCGTACAGAGAGATTTCGTTTAAGCAAGAATTAGCGATTTAACGAAATAACGATTTCGTCCTTCAATCAAGGCAAGGACAGTACAATTTTCCCCAAAAGGCACGGTGATCCCTATTACAACAAATCGTGAAAATTTTGTGTCAAACTTTATTTTCAATATGAGAAAACTTTTTAGTTTTTGAATCAGAATTAGATAGCATAGAACTTCTCTCAATAAGAGTAACAATTAACTTTTCTGTAAGTTTTGATTTTTGTTCTGGAGGTTGAATCTTATTACATAATTCAATAGCTAACATAGTATCTTGGGCTTTAATTAATTGATGATAATAAATGTTCAACTGACTTACAGCTTTATTATAAAAAATAAAATTCACTCCTCCAATAAATTGAACAATAATTCCTGAGATACCTGAAATAATAGAAATATTTATATTTTGATTAGAACTCAAGTTAGGATATAAAACCGATAATATGGAAAATATTATTGTGCAAAAACCTACAAGAAGTAATAAAATACTTAATCTAAAACTGTTTTTTGCTTGATTCTGATTAATTCTATAATACTCATTTATTTGATTTAAATTTAACAGTATAATATCTGAAATACTTTGCTCACCTTCTAGTTTTTTTAAGATTTGCTTTCTTTCATCTTGAAGTTCTTTTACAAAGCTTTCATCATTTATAGGTTGTAATCTATTTGTTATTATCTGTATTACTATTGATAATATAATTCCATATACTATAATATTTATTAAAGGGTTATCCAATAATACACTTATAGTATATAGCCCTATAATCCATAATACTTCTTTACTTATTTGATATTGCAAAAATTCTAAATAATTTCTTTTATTTTTAGACATAGTTATTTAAAATGTAAGTAAAAGTTGTTCTCAAATTTACTTTCTTTTTATTGGTATATAAAAAAGGAATTAAAAATATAATACATGAGTATGGCAATCCTATTACGCTATCAAACTCCTCCTGAATCTGATTTTTAGCAGGAAATCTCAAAAAACTATAGAGAGAAAGCTTCTAGAGAAAGTATTGCCTTGTACTGAGGTGAAATGAGCAGTCATACAGAAAGTTATATTAATAACTCGTGGCTCTTGTGGGATGCAGGATCTAGTCGGCCCAACCAGTAATCTTTCTGCCCGTAAGAGCCACCGACTCCGAGAGCAAAGCGGTCACGAGTTCGTCGGCTCAACGCGAGATTACCGACTAAAACCCCTAGAGCGTTGCTTTTGCTCCAGCATCTCTTGCTGCTGCTGCCGCTCTCTAACAAGAATCTCATTCCAAGTTAGCCCCTTGGGTGCAATTCTTTTAGCCTGGGGCAGCATTTTATGAACAACCTGGGCGGCTTCATTTCCCTGATCATCATTATTAAATGCCAAACCAATTCTGCTGATATTTCTAAGTACCTCAAACGGCAAGTTATCCGGGCTATCCACTGCCATGTACATTGTTCTAACTGGTGGTTGCCCCTTGTGTCCCTCTCTGTCAATTTCTGCCATTGTCAGCGCATCAATAGGGGAAGAACACAGGTATACTCTCTCGATTTTATCGTCTGCCTCTCCACCCAATTTGAAATGAAACCAACCTTGTGAGCGATCGCTGTTTTCGGGGTACTCCGTACAACGATTGTCAATCCGTGCAGTATCCCAAACCAGTGCGCCTGACTTTTCACCGTCTAAATCTCGCTTGATAAACACTACTTTTTCCTGTTGATCTATATAAGCCAACCCCTGGCGTTGTAATGGTTGCACAAGGAAATTGGTTATACCGCGTTGTTGAGTGAGGTAATAGTGTAATACTCGCCGTAGACTCTCATTCTCTTCTGGGGGCGAAAACTGGGGTTGTTCTTGTAAGTGTGCCAGTTGATTGTTAGCGATTAGAACTAATGCTTTAGCTTCATCAGTAGTCCATCCGGCTGGACTGGCAAAGATAATTTCTTCAACATCAAGAGCTGGCTTATTATCTAATAGCGCCCGTATAGCAATTTCTTTGTCTCGGTCAGTCACTAATAAGTCTTGCAAGTCGGCGCCGTAATACTTGTATAACTCTGCTGTTTGATTTGGGGTTAACTTTGGTTTATCTGTGGTTGGAATTTGGGCTTTATTAAGAGCGTTCGCATCCAATGTTATTTGTTCACTGTGGAGTTGTTCTAAATAAACAATCACTGCTTCCAGGTCGTCGAATGTGGTTCTTCCGGCTTGTAGCTGCTGCTGATACGCGGACAGTTGCTCTGTTAATCCTAATACTGTTTGGGTTAAAGCAGACTCGATAGCTGATTGGTCAACATAATCAGAGATTGATAAAATGGCTCTCTTTTCTGCATGAGATTGTAACTCAGCCGTCAACGCTGTTTCAAAGTCATTGAATGCAGTTTTTGAAGCTTTTAACTGCTGCCAATACCCGAACAGTTGTTCTGTTAATTGTGGTAACGTTTCAACCAAGGCTGATTCAACTACTGACTGTTCGATAAAGTCAGCAACTGCATCCACTGCTTTTTGTGATGAAAGTCGTTGCTCAATGTCAGCGATCGCGGCTCCAAAGTCGTCTAATGTGGTTTTATTATTAGCTAGCTGCTGCCGATATTGATAGAGTTGTTCTGTTAATTGTGGTAACGCCTCAACCAAGGCTGATTCAACTATTGACTGTTCAATAAAGTCAGCAATTGCATCCACTGCTCTTTGTGATGAAAGTCGTTGCTCAAGTTCAGCGATCGCGGCTCCAAAGTCGTCGAATGTGGTTTTATTATTAGCTAGCTGCTGCTGATATGCATCTAGTTGTTCTGTTAATTGTGGTAACGCTTTAACCAAGGTTGACTCAACTATTGACTGTGAAATCAATTCAGCGATTGCATTTATGGGTTCTTGGTTTTCAACTGTTCGCCCAACACGATTGTTTAACAGCTGCTTAATCCGGGCATCATCCCGTTGTGGCTGGTAGTCAATTAAGAGATGTTTTTGCAGTCCTGGAAATGTGTAAGCTGCACCTAATTGTGTGCCACTAAAAGCCTGTCGATCCTTTTCATAAGAAATCCCTTTCGACTTACCGTTTCTAGTAAATCCTGTCTTTACACTAATACCATCAACCTGCAAGCGCATGATGAATAACGGCATCTGGGGATGATCAACAGATGCATTATCAATTATTTGCTGAACTTGCTCCTTAATAGTGCGTTCTGGGGGAGAGTCGCGTTGCCCCAACGAATATTCTTCTTGCTCTCGCCGGATGCGTCTAATTTGCCCTGTGCTGGGTGTGCGATTCAGTTTCTCTCTGCTGCCCTGGACTTGTACTAACTCATAGTCCTGCTCAATTTGTCGCAGAACTTTTTCAGAGCGTACATAATCCCAGGAATCATGCACTAAAAGCCCAGTATCCATCCTGATTCTGCTAGCTGCAATATGGATGTGATCATCATCGGTGTTATGGTGACGGAAGATGACAAACTGATTGGCATCAAAGCCCATCTCCTTCATGTAGCGATCGCCGATTTCGTTCCACTTCTCATCATCTAATTTATCACCCTTAGCTGCTGACAGCGAGACATGATAAACAACTCGGTCTGCATCAGAATTTAGTTGTCGAGACAGCTTAAATTCCCGCGCCAATTCACGGGCATTTCTCCCGCTCATATTGCCGCCGATTAGTTGGGCATCTTCGCGGGATTCCAAATAATCCAACAGCTTGCGAAAACCTCTACCCTTAGTCTGCTTCCCAATCATCCTCTCCCTCTTCTTCTTCCCAATCTTCGGATTCAATATCATCCGAGTAAATATCTCGTCTGCACTGATGCAGTAGTTCTAAAAGTTCTCGTAACAGTTCGAGTTTTGCTGGTGGAGTGCGCCCCATTTTGATAGCTGTGTTAGTTGCCTTAACAAGCTGATTAAGGTTGTTCCCGATTTGTCCTAATTCCCAATATGTTTGTAAGCTAATCTTACTCAACCGTTTAGGCAACGGACGCATCAACGCATTACGTCTCATCAGTTCACTCGCTGACATTCCCGCGTCTTGTGATTTTATCCGAATCATATCCAGTTCGATATCACTCAAGCGAACTGGAAAAATATGTTTTCGGACTAGAGCTTTTGACTGCTTACGATTCGCCATAAGTCGAGAGATATCGGGACATTACGAGGGGGGTTTTTCAAGGGGGGTTTCCCCACTTGAACCAGTCTGCCGTTCGAGCGCAGCGAGACAAAGCGTAAGCTTTGAGGCATGGCTGGCTTCTAGCCAAAATACGGGGGTGGCGAGGTGTCGAGTGCTACGGGTGTACGGAGGAAACAGCGAGAGAATGGGGGCGAGGAGACGACAGCGTAGCTGGGGGGACGGTTTCGGGTGATTTAGGGTGGGATGAAGAACGATGACATCGTAGCTATTTCGTCATAATTATATCAGTGTTTGCTGAATCACTGCGACGGCGTAGCTGGAGTGTCTTGGCTAAAGTTAGAAACAGTCAACATGGGGGGGGACATAGCAACAGCGTAGCTGGAGCGGGAGAAATATATCAGCATCTAATAAATGATGTAACAGCGTCGCAGCAACAAAAATTATAATCAGCGTAGCTGAAACCAGCTTAAAAGGAGGAGTTATACTTTTTGAAAAATAGTGGAAAATAAGGGAATTATGATAATCAATTTAATTTCATAGCAATGGTTGAACCAAAAGATTCTGGTCAGATTACTAAAGGCAAAATTGATAAGGCGATTACTGCCTTAAAGGATCTAAAGCCGAAAGAGCGGGATAGCCTATCGGACAGAGAAGCTATCAGGAAAATGAGGCGATATATCGAGAAACTGACATCCTCTAAGTATGGCTACAGTTATGATGAAGTGTCAGAGATGCTCTTGGGTTTGGGTATTAATTTGGCTGGCAGCAGAATCAAATATTTAATCGGTGAGTTGAAGAAAAGCACTCGTCGCCCTCATCAAGCATCTGATAACGGCAGTAGTACGTCAGAGAATGAGGCTACTGAAACTCAGCAAGAAGAAAAAGCCAGCAGCAAAGCTGAAGAAACACCTGTAAACAGTAAGAAGGGCAAGAGTAAAAGTTAACAGCAAGTTTCCCAGGAGCAAGAGGAAGAATCGGAACCAACTAGAGAACCAAACAGGCTAGCTTTTGTGCCAAAAATTTCCAAAGATGAAGAAATATAAATTGGCTAAATTGTAACAATCTGGTGAATCACTTCAATGTAAGTGCATCCTAGAAATACTTTAGCTATTGAGTATAAATATGATTAGGTTTAAACCTTTGATTCTAGGCGCAAGTATTGTTTTATTACCTCTGCTGTCTAACTTGAGTGTCCTTGCACAAAATCAATCACAAAAGATTGAGTTAAAAGTTTATTCGCAGTATTGAAAGCGGCTCATCAATTCCTTAGCGTAACTTTCTGCACGGTTGCTCATTTCACCCCGTTAACCACTTTTCATCGTCGTCTAAGTCAGCCAAATTTTTATTACTACCGCTATTAAGACTATCTAATAGCAGGAGTAATATTTTTTCAAACATAGCCCAGCCCTAGAAGCATTACAATTCTCAAAGCTTTAGTTTAATTAGACTGATGACGTTCACCTATTCTCTATACCCAGATAATTGGTCAGAAATTGCCACGGAAGTTAAGCAACTTGCCCAGTGGCGTTGTCAAAAGTGCGGGTTACACTGCATCCCCCCAAAAAAAGACACATCAAAGCTCACACGCTCAAAGCGCAGAGTGTACACCCTACAGGTTCACCACTGGAACCGCGATCCAAGAGATAATCGACTCGAGAATTTAATAGCTTTGTGTAGTGCCTGTCACCTTTATTATCATCAAGGTAGTAAATCAAATATTTCACCAGGGCAGTTGTCTTTGTGGTAGGTAAGTATGGACGATACTCAACAACTAATCGCTATTAAAGAAGAACTGGAGCGAATTAGTGATCGCCTGAGAAAGATTTTTCCGTCAACTCATCCCCATATTGTAAATCAGACCTATCTGTTGAAAATGTTACCTGAATTATACTAGAAGCATCTACAAAGTTTACTTTTACAGTCCGAATTAATATTTCCTCAAATGCCTCAATTTTTCAGGCTCCCTGGACTTCTTCGGCTTGCAGGCGGAAGTGTTCGAGTTGTTTCACGCCCTGGCTGTACTCCTACGTTTGGAATGTTTGAAGGCAAACGGTTGATACCAGGATCATCAAGATTGACCGGGGATGTTGGAAAAGCCTGAATCGACTGCTCAACCAGCAAAGAAATAGGATTGAACCCTGGATTTTGAACTGCTGTTGTGTAAGCTTGTCTAGCATATTGTTGAATTTTTCTTTCAACAGCCAATTCATTAGGCAACTCATCTGTTCCATCAACATTGACTCGGCCTACAACATTTCCAGTTGGAAAATAAACATCAGCGCCTTGAGCTAAACCTTTCTTAAGGAAAAGAATATATCTAGCCCCTTTTCTGATTGGACGGTAGTTCTCTTGAGTCATATTGATTAGCTGAAATGCGCCTGAATTTCCGGAACCAGAAATTCCGAGATCCGCATTGCTAAGAACGGCTACGCTTTGTCCGATACTAATAGTTCGACCGTTTTGAAAATTTCCTTTCAATGCTCTTTCAACATTGAACTTGGTTACAGAAAAAAATGAATCAAGTGATCCATCAGATTCGCTAACCGATAGTCTTACTTCACTATCCTCGATTGACTCTAACGGTTCACCGATAACTATTGCGTCCGACTGTTTTACAAGTCCCGCAAAGCTGTCCGCAGTTATAAAGCTGCCATCAATATGAACAATAGGTATTTTTTGTCCAACGTCAGTTGTATAGACTGTCGGAGAGTCAACTTTTTCACCATTGCCATCGATATTTTCAACAACTGCGCCTTCTACTCCAATAGCTTTGTTCAACGACGTTTCAAACAATCTATAAGCAGCTATCCCAGTTATAAGCACACAAGCTGAAACAGTAAGTAAAATCTGGCTTTTTCTCATTTAAAATTGACTCCGAGTAGTGATAGGCAAAAAGTTAGTTAATTTCTGTCAATTACCCCATTTACCAATTAGATTTTGGCGATCTCTACTTTGGATACCGAGATTGTTTGGAGAAATTGACAACATTGTTGTAAGTGATGTATCTGTCACATGGCTTAAAGATTGGGAGTGTCCAAACTCATGAATCCAAACTTGTAGCTTATTGCTTGCAGTATAGTTTGCATTGTCCATCACATTGTTGTAGCCAATTACTTCAGCAGAGTTCCATTGTGAATTAAGACATTGAGTGCCTGTTCCTGCGGCACAGTACGGCATCATAGTCCCCGCTATGTTCGGATTATTTCCAGTTCTAACCTTAGATCGAATATTGTATGTGCCTTAACCTGGTTGAATGTAATGTTAAACCGTAGCCTTTTTCACTTCAAAATTCCCAAAGAAAAAAGATTAAATTCATTAAACTAAAGGCGTTTTCGCTCACTAAAAAGATTAAGTAATTTTAGAAAATTACGAAAACAAAATGAACGATTGCTTTTGGTGAGTACCATAAGTCTAGAATCACATTTAATTTCCAGATCAGCTATAGTAATTTATCTAAATTCATCAAAAAAACATATAGAGATAAACTTTGTTATAATTACTGATTACTGATTACTGATTACTGATTTTATTTGCCAAATGCTGAGATTTTTTCATTAAGAACAGAGTTGATTAAACTAGATGTTGCGGCTCGCAAACATAAACGCTCCGGCTTGCAAACAAGAAAATTGTTGGCTCAAATTAATTGCAAAAAGAAAAGGTTCCCTTCATTGATTCAATTAGCGGCGCTCACCAGCCCTGCCGTACTCAGAAAACCTTGAAAAAGGCCAAGAAATCTATTATCAAAGGTAAAAGCCTCCCCTCACTATCAAAAAAGGTATTCTCAAGTTGAAAGATTATAAAAACCTCTCCGAAAATACGACCGTTTAGGCATCGAACCTGGGGATAGTATTTTACGGACAGTATTATTGCAAGAATTCTCACTTTCACAATTTACTTTCAAAACTTATGAGCAGTACATGATGTGGTATGGCATCGTGTCAAAACTCAAAAACCAGGATAAACAATCAATAGAAAGTTATTTTTTAAATGACGACGGCACGTTAAATTTTCAACTGATGTGTGAACAAGTTGATGAAATGATAGGGAACGATGTAATCAATCCTTTTGATGAGTTAGACCGTAATCGTCATAGACAACGCACTGAGAACCGCGCTAAAAATCCTATAAAGGGTAAAGAGAAACCAAGAAACATCTCATTATCTCACCCCTCCTTACCCACCTACCGTAAGCTACAGGACACGCTAAAAGAGGCAGAGTTGCCCAATGACTTCGATTAATGCCCAATCCCTCATAACCGCAATTTCGCACCCCGTAGCGCCTTACAGCACGGGGTTTTGTTTTAGGAGGTTGAGTGCGATCGCTGAATGTGACAGCGTGTTTGAAGACGTGGGTGCAGCTGGATATTATATACGTGAAGCTGGTTATCGTCTGGAATCAGTTCTTCTTACCGTGCAAGGTGATAGCGCAGCCGCTTCTCCTCATTCAGGGTTTGGAGAAAATGAAATTGAGTAAACTTCAGTAGGCAGACAACTCAGTACAATCATCAGCAGTGAAGCCCTAACTTCAGGGCTACAAAAGTGCAAAACTCGCCGCATCGCAGTACTACCAATGATTTGGACAACTTCTGCCACTGAATCTAACAGGGGGTCTGGTGATGACTCCGATTCAGCAATCAACATCGGGAAGTATGTACGCGCTAGCCACTTTTCATCGTCGTCTAAGTCCGCCAAATTTTTATTACTACCGCTATTAAGACTATCTAATAGCAGGAGTAATAATTTTTTAAAGTGCTGCCAGCCCCCCCAGCGCTGGGTAAATCGACTCACCCATTCCTGGGAGATTTCAGCAATATTAGCGATCGCAGTTTGGGTAATTTTCTGTTTTGACTCCCAAAGTTGGGTTAGAGCATTGACTATAGCGTGGCCTGTTTGCTCACTGGCGTTACCAGCTTCGGGGCAAAGTTGGAAAGCATCAACGCTCTCTAAGTTCACGGATGGTAATTCATTTAAAAGGAAATTGAGGTCATAGTCAGCGCAGAAGTAAAAGGTAAGCGGTTGGTTGGGGCGACGGTGTGAACGTAATCGCCCAATCTCTTGTATAATTTCTCCATTGATTAGTTCAGTGAGATACTTTTGGAAAGTGCTGTTTTTATCTTCCAGGTTGACTGTTTCACCAGTCATTACCTGATATTGTGCTGCTAAAACACCGATGTTTTGGTAAGGAATGCCAAAACTTGCGATCGCTGGGACATCACTAAACCTGTTAACACCACGCCCATCGACAAAGTGACCGTATTCTGTGTAGCCCTCAACTTGGGATGCAATCTGTTTCCAATCAATAATGCCAATATCAGAGTAGAGTTTTTTCAAGGTTTCTTTGAGAGCATTAACACGGTTGCTAAGTGGAAGAGAGCGATTTTTAGGTAGTTTACCCAGCCCAGTAACGTTGACGACTTTTAAATTGCCGTAGTCTGGACGTTGTTGCTCAATGATTAACACAGGGTCATTGATCCCCAGTTTCATTTTCAAATGGTGGGATTTGAAAGTGGCATCAAGGTAAATATTAAATTGGGCAGATTTTGCCAAGTCACTATGTTTGGGGTTGTGGCGGTAAATACTGAGTACACCCCATTGAGATTGAAAACTACCATCACCCTTCCAAGCTTCGAGAAAGTCAGGCAACCAGTAATTAGGCAAGTCAAGAAACTCCCTCCCGGCCGTTCGTGCGCTGTCTTTAACTACCTTTTTGGCAGCATAACGAGCCGCAGCACTTTTTTTGAGTTGTTTATCTTGGGTAATATCAATAGAGTCTAAGTCCTCTAGGAAAGTTAAATCAGGTTCTAAGGCTTGGCGAATTGCTTCAATATCTAAATCGGCGGGGAAAGCTGGCAGCAGCGCACGTATGCTGGCATCATCAAACCCGTAACGGGAATTTGGTAAAAGGTGCTGAGTAAATAGTTGGTGTAAAATTAAGAGTGCAGGTTGGATTTGTGACAGAAGATTTGGTTCTAACAGTACGAGTTTGCCCACGGTGGTTTCAAAATCTTGGCGCTGAACATCAACGCTCCGCACTGGTTTAATAAGTGTGCCAGCCTCTTCCCATAACCGTCCAACAGTGAAAGTTTGGTCAGCAGCGTTAGTTAAGGTAACTGGTGTAGAGTCTGGGTGCGCTCTGAGTTCGGAATAATTTTGAATAACTGTGCGCTTTTGAAACCGGAAGCCAAAACCGTCCCCGTCAGCGAAACGGCACTGATTTTTAAGGGAACAACCGCCACAGATGGGGCTGATACCGCTCTCTTCAAAATCTAAACTATTAAAGTTTTTATCACGGAATGCACCAAATAAATAAGTTCTGTGACAATTAGCATCAGTGTCGGCAGTTTCACCAGCTTGAGTCCAGAGTTGGAAGTCCTCACCTAGAGGAGTTTTGCGGGTGGGATCTAGTTTAAAGCCGTTGTGCCGCACTGGTAAGTCAACAAAATTCGTCTCAATGGGCAGTGTGGATGGGTTTCTGTGGTTGGCATCCTGGTAAATTAGTTTATCAACACCGAATAAGGCCGCTGTCAGTTGCCCCGCGTTGTAAGACTTACCTAGTCCTGGGTGGGAATTATCTAAAATTTGTGTCCAGCCCTTGGATACGGCCTCTACCCATGCGGCAATGTGTTCATCCGGCTGGCAAGAGATAGAAATATCGCCTGTAATTTCGCTTCTTAACGGGATATTGCCTCTGTTGTAGATAATTACATTGGGCGAAGGGGTGTTAATTTCGGGTTCAGGCTCAGGCGATGGTGGGGCTTTAAATCCTTTAAATATCTCAGCAATTGGCGCGATCGCTTGCTTTAATAAATTTTGGAAGCTGCTCAAGTCCTCTCTGACTCGTCCTAATTCCCACTGTTCACGGTTAATTAGTCCTTTAGGCTGGTATGGTTCATACTGCCGTTGAGGGAAGCGAAAGCCATACTGTTTGGCAATATGAAACAGTGTACCGATCGTAATCCCCCCACGGCGAAAACTGCGAATCTTGGCGTGGATGTTCCAAGTATCGCCTTTGATACTGGGCGACCATTGCTCGGCGATAATTTCCGCTTCTGATGCCCCATAGTGATTAACCAGTGCCATCAGCACTTGACGGCATTCGTCATAGTTGCCACTGCCTGGGGTGCGTGGTGGGATGAATGAGAGTGCGTTCTGGATAAGCTGGTCAATATCCCAGCCTTCAGTGACGGAAATCTCACGCCACTCTTTACGCCGTGACTCAATTTCTTGAATTCGTCGCTGATACTCAATACGCTCTTGTTGCGCGATCGCAATCGCTTCACTTATCCATTCTGCTGGTAAAGTGGCTTCAGGGTTGACTAGCGGGAATTCGGCTTCTGTGCTGCCGTAAAATACACGACTTGCGTCTTTACAAGCTGGGTCATGGGGTAACTGCTGCATTAGGAAGCGTGTACAAGCTTCTACAGTATCAGCGCCTTGGACATATTCGGGGAGAAGGAAAACCAACCGGAATTTATGCCAGTCTGGTTTATGACTGGCAGTGGTGTACATTAAAGCACAGTGTTTTTTAATGAAGGGATGGGCTAGGGCTTCTTCGATCGTTAATTGGCGATCGTAAACTTTGATAGAATTTCCGTTTTCGTCCTTGATTGGTTTGCCATCAGCATCACGGGCGACATCAGAATTATCCATGTCAAGTAGTAGCCAGTGAGAACCGATGACATTGGCTTTACTGCGCCATTTGCCGCCTAACAGTCCGGCACAGATGGCATGACCTGCTTGAATGTGTTGCAGGACATCCTCTAGAGTACCTTCTACGTCTTGGAAGTTGGCGGCAAGTTTTTTAAAGTCCCAGTTTTTGTTTGTGCCTGTGGCGTTAAATGCAAACTTGATTATGCGACTCTCAATCAACTCTTGTTTTGTCTCCGGGGCAGAAAAAGCCCCTTGAGCATCTGCTGATTGTGCCGATACTGAGTGATGAAATTGTTGTAATGGTGACATGAGAGCTATTCCTCCTGAAGTGTGTTGGAGGAATTGGAGCTATCCCGAAAGTAATCTTCTAATACAAACGTTCAGAAATGTAAAAACAGAAAAATCCTAAACTGCTCTTTCTGTCTGCTTTGCTGGTGTTACAATGGCTTAACACCTTGAAAGGTTTGATAAGATTACTATTAGGGACATTAATTAGGCCGTCAACCCAATTCCCCAATTCCAAGTGAATATAAATCAGAAAACTTCGGTATCCCAACGGGACACGGGGTTTTCACGTTTTAGCCTATTTGTACTTGGCTAACCAAGCCCTGACAAACTCGGTTACTTCCTCCTCTTGAATGACAAAGGCAGTACCTTTTCTCCTAAGAGCCAGAATTTTCATACTTCCCACCTCCGAATAAAGATGTTCATTGTGATTATTAACCGCCTTGGTAGGAGGCCATAAGACTAAAACTTTTGCTGTGGGAGTCTTTTGAGCTTCACGGGAGGACATCAAAAACTTATCTCTGTTCTTGTTGAGCCACTTCTCGTAATCTGCCAACTCCACAAGTGGGCAGGGTTGCCACAGTTTTAGTCCATTCTTGTCTTTACGCTTGACCTGTAAAGTCTCTCTAGCTTCGTTGTAGACAATTTCTCTATCTCCTTTTGACCGGATGGAGATAAACAGGTGAGTTATTCGTGGAAATCTCACAAACAAGTCGATAGGGTTGTTGTTTTCTACCGGAAGTGTTGGGAAAACTTGCACTCCTTCGTTTTCAAACTCATGGAAAATTGAGGTTCCTAATTTTTCTAATCGTGCCAGTTTTTGAGTTACTACCAACGGCTTGTAAGCCAATCCAAAAATTAACCAACCTAACGGATGCACGACACCACCCGTACCCAGCGCAAGACTACCAGCCGCTAGAGCAACGGTGGATTGATAGTCTATCGCCTCCCTAATTTTTTCAAACGCTGCTTGGTTGTGCAGTGGGAGTTGAAAATCGCTTGGTAGGTCTTTCACTGTTAACATTGGCGACATCAAAAAATAATGATGCGAAATAATACTAGCTGCTCGATTTTGCCTTACGGGGCTAACGTGCCTATGAGTTTACGCAAGAGTGGTTCACGCTACATCTTTCACTGTAAAACCTTTGCTACACCACTGAACTAGCAGCCATCTATCAGATTCTTTATCTAAAGCTGGCTTAAGGCGAAAAGCAAAAAAATCTTCCCAAGCCTCTATACCGTGTTGTGTAACGAATTGTTTTTCAACTTCTTTAAAACGTTCCCAGTTACGATCCGCGATCGCGGTCAGCATTGGGATTAATTCGCTTACTGGTATCTGAGTAGTTGTTTCACTCATCTGGGTGTCCCTCAAAAATACAAATTATTGGTAAAGGTTCTATCTTGGTATCAACAACTTTAACTAATCGTATTCCCCTTTTTCTGCCTATCCGTTTGCAGTGTTGCTCTGAAGCGGCTGGCAGCCAATATCTAGTCTCAGCTAGTGGGTCAAATTTTCCCTCAACACGCTCTATACCGTCGTTTGGCTGATTTCCCTTGGTCAGATTACCTCCTTATTTTGTTTTTTGTACGCGATCGCTAACTTCTTCTGGTGGAACCCACTCGATTAACTCGCTAGGCTGAACGCGATAAGTGTCACAAATTTTGTTCATCGCGGTTACGTGTGGTACTTGCCAGGGATTGTCATACAAAGCGTAAACTGTGGTTGCAGATAGCCCTGTATCTTTTCTGAATTGATAACGGGTAATGCCCCTATCATCAACAAACTGCTTGATTTTATTCCTAACTGGCATCAATAACAAGTAACTGATATTAACAGCTAATTTTGTTGCAGTTTATCAGTATTTGAAAGATACCATTCGGTTGGTAGCTAGAGTTAGTTGACATTATCAACAGCTTGATAGTAATATATTAGTGTCAAGGTTATCGATACGTCAATAACTTAAGGCAGACGCAAGTAAAACCCAAGCGCAAAACGCAAAGGCGGTTTCCTTTTATTTGTCCTCCTTTTTTCGTTCTTTATATTGAGCTATCCAATCCGCAAGTGCGATGCTAGCAAGATTGGAAACTGATCGTTGTTGCTCGTCGGCAATTGCTTGTAGGTCGTCTAATAATTCCTGTGATGCCATATAAATTGTTAATCGTGGTTTTTTTGTAGCCATTACGCATAGAAAGTATGCCTTATGGAGCTATTAAATACCACTTCTAAGCTATTTGCAATTATTGTAAGCGAGGTGTTGACACTATACTTAACTTCACTTACTATATTAGTGTCAAGGTTATCGATACGTCAATAACTTAAGGCAGACGCAGTAAAACCCAAGCGCAAAACGCTAAGGCGATTTCCTTTTGAGGGTTGCAAGGCTTGCAAGCGCTGACTTTGACAACTAATTTTCGCTATTTATCAGCACATCTGCCAAGCGGTCGCTTTATATCTGCGGTCGCGGTAATTGTGCGTGTCTGAACCTTGAAAACTACATAGACCAAGTATGGATATCGATATTAAAAAGTTGCCTTTTTCAGTGTGGTGGCAAATCTCAGAAATCAATGGAACTTGGGCAACTGTCGCTTTCAAAAAATGGACACAGACTGTAGACGCAAGCATCTTGCAAGCAATGAATCTTGAGGAATGGGAAGCGGTTGCAGACACTCTCAACTACAGCTTTGAGTGGGCTTGTAAGCAATTCAAAGTCCACAGAAATAAACAAAAAGAAGGATAAGGATTTATGCTCCACCAAAACCAATTACGAAGGTTAGAAGCAGTAGTTCGCTGGCTCAGAGAAATCCGAGATTCAGAGGAATTCAGACAACTAGAATACTCTCCAGATGTGATGCTAGGAGATGCAATTCAAGCAGTGGGCGAACTACTTGATGAACACGAACCCTATGATTACAAGCCCACAAATTTTACTAATTCAGAGTGGCATTCATATCTAGAACAAAAGCCAGTAATGCACATTCGCCGCGTGAAGACTTGGCGTGAAAAGATTAACTCATTCATTCAAGATGCTGCGTCAGAAGTAGCAATTCTGAGCTTACTAACAACAGGTTTTATGGTAGTTAGTACTATCTTTTGTCACGGCGTTGATCGCATTGAAGAAAGTAGAGGGGAGGAATATCAACCCACATGGATCTACAACGCCAAAATTTTTGAAGGAAGTGCGATCGCCTCTATAGCGGTCTTCTTGGGTGCAAGCTTAACAGGCGCGTGTGTCGCGGGAGATAAAAATGATGATTGATAAAGAGCTTGTAGGATGCGTCACGCTATTGAGCCAGAGCAAGACTTACTGGATTAATGGAACGCTGTACAGATATTTAACCAGTAGCGACAGTATCAGATACACCCAGTACTATTTCCGTCCTTTAGCGCGTCAGTCTAAGACTGCTGACTTAAAGCTCAATCGGGACAAAGTATTAAGGCGCTGCTACGAAGTGCCGAGCTTATATAAACAGCACACAGCAGAGATAACTAGGAACTCAATACAGTTGAGTTTGTTCTAAACCTTGGTAACATCTACTACCGCGCAAAACGGACAAAAGCTTTGGTACAAGCGCGTCAACTAGTCCAAAAGGGGCGCTTTTACGGGGGTAAAAGGAATTTTGTCAATATATCAGAAACTCTGGCAAGCCCTGTTATTGCGTGATTATAGCCGACGAAAAAACATACTTTGAAATTTTTCAGAGTTATTTTTCAGAGTTATTGATAGGTTTCAGCTAGCGGGTCGTACCAAATACCCCTTTTCAGCTAATTGCATACATCAAATACCTTGGACGCATTCGGAATACGCATCGATTTTATACACACCTAAGTAATAGTTAGGGGGTAATGTGGCAACGAAACAGTATATCGCTAAGTATCATCAGCTAAAACAAATCTACGAGCGTGAGTTAGGAAAAGAGATTGCTGATGTCACTTGGTATCGAGTGGTGGCTACTTTGAAACAGCATTTTAATTTCAACGTGCTGGGTAGCGACGCGAGCAAGATAGTTGAGACATTCGCCGGATTTAAACGGCGCTACGGCAGCTTTACAGGTCGGGGTGAGGGGTTTAGTGAACGCTGGCAAGCATTCAGACATTTCTATGAAATAGATGCTCAATATCAGGGGGGAGAGTTCTTAAAGCTTCTTGCAGAGCATCTAAAAATCAATCTTGACGACGTACCGCGTAGCACTCCTTACTACTGGTTTGAACGTGCTGAACTATCTTTCAGCGCTGAAAATATTTACCACAGCAAAGATTTAGCACTTGTTGCGTTTGTTGCTGCTAAATGGGCAATCAACAAGCGCGCTGCCGTAGGCGGCAGCGCTTCCGCAGAGCGGACGCTTACGCGAACGCTATCGCAACCGATGAAATCCACAACCATCGAAGTTTTTACATTAGCCCTCTAAGGAACAATCACCATGTCTGACAAGTTTACTAACAATGTCCGCGCTCGTTTGTACAAACAGGGTTATCAAGGATTCACTAAGGACGATTATACATCTGCCGCGATCGCTGTCGAGTGCGATGACCTTGACAATCCCACCAAAGAGCAATTGAGTCAAGCCGTTGACTATCTCAAAGTCAAATCGACAAGCCAATTATCTGTAATTGATGAACCCATTGAAGAAAAATTTCTCTCACAAGTAGAATCCGAACAGCCTGAGACTGATAACAGTCAGCTTGCAATCGCCTCACCAGAGATTAACAGTATCACTGTAACTACTGAGGATAAGCGTCAGATTGTAACAGCCCAATCATCGGCGCTGGGGTTTGAGTTAACTGAACAAGAAACATTAAGTATCGCTCTTAACGTTGACGACACCTTTACCGACTACAGCCAATTCATCAGTACTGTAACGGCTGCAATCAAGAACTACGTTGATCAGAAATTTGATGTCATTGAGCAATCATTTGAGACTAACGCCCAAGACTTGCGAGAACACGTAACCAACAGAGCTTCTAGATTGAACCAAAAGGTTAACAACTTCTCAGGAGATATGAAAGCGGATATGGGAGTCATCCGCCAAAACATTAAAAGCACCCAATTCTCAATCCTCGCAAGGCTCAACGCGGCTCAATAGTGATGAGTTGACGCTGCAAGAGTGCTTGGTGATTCGCTGGGTGAAAATCAGCTACTTCTCAAGAATTGCTGTTAGTTTGTGTGCGCTCGGTGCTGTAATTTTACCCCTGCACAATTGGGTATATCTGCCAATGCTAGAGCAATCAAACTATCAGCAATATCTCAAACGAAAGTCAACTATTGAGCAGTATGTAAGGCGAATGGAGTATCACTGCAACAAAATATTTACCCCATCAAAGGAGTATCGCTGTGAAAAGTTCAATCAAGCTAAAGAATCTGGTAACTTCCAAATCACGCCACTTAGAGCGCCAATTAAAAACTAAATTCAATGCCTCTAGCAACCTAGTACTCAGAGCGCTAACAGGTGATAAATCAGCCCTAAAGCTGATAGGGCAAATGGGTAATGACGGGGCAAAGATTAGCGAATTCGCCCCGCAGGTAAGAGAGCAGATGTTAGCTGCCATCAAGGGGACTGAGGACTTAAACGTAGTTCTGAGCGACATCTACAAACAAGCTGGTGTTAGCGGTGAAAAAATTGAAAGAGCAGTGCAGTCAGCGATTTTAGCTGATACTCATCTAGCGAATATCCTAGAAGAGATGAAACTTGATTTCGTTTCATCCAAAGAGAAAGAAGCGCTACGCCATCAACAAGCAACAGACCATCTATTGCTAAAAGCATGGGTGGATAAACACATGATGCAAGTTGATGGCGAATACAAGATGTTGCAGACAGAATTGCAGACAGACATTAGACAACAAACAATTGACCTACAACACGATAGAGAAGTGGGCAAGTATTACTTAGAAATGGGTGATAACGCTCGTGATGATTTTAAACCTAAAAAGCAATATGCAGGGCGCTCAATTGTACAAAAAATCAAGGATGCCCTGCTAGGTTTCTGATAGTTAAAGCCCGACATTCACCACATAAAGTTAGTGTCGGGCAAATAAATATCCTGACAGTAATATGACATACGACATTGAAGATTCACAAGAAGAAGTAGTAAGCGAAATCGCCCCAGATACGCCGTTACCAAAAGACTTAATAGAACATTTAGAGTCGCGCAAGCAGCACCGTAAAGATGTTATCAAGACAACTGAAAAATTGACGAGATTCTTTGTCGGTTGGTCGCTAAATTCTACAGGATTCTTGATAGCTAAATATCTCTTAATAACTGGCGGCGGCGTTAATCTCTGGTTGGCAATTTCGCTCTCGTTTTCTATATGCAGCGTTGGCTCTCTCGCTGGGCTAACGGGCTTGAGAGTTAATTACAACAGTGACGGACTAGAGGTAGATAATATGCAAAATGTTTTAAAAACTGCTGGGGGCTTGGTATTTGCAGGTATCACAACTTGGTTAGCAGTCAAAGACCATCAATATTTTGAGAATTTGACTAAAGAAACAGTCACGCAGATTAGCCAAGATATTCAAACTATTGAAAAGCAGAACCCGCAATCAGACCCTTGGCTAAGTATTGCAGTCGCGTTGGCTTTATTCATTGGTTCCATTGCAATTATTTTTAAGGGGCGGGAATGAAACAGGGTGTTTTCGAGTTAGCACTGGCTGGTGTGTGTGGTGTAGCCGCAATCATCGGGCTAGCAACATCGCAAACACGTCAGCCTTACGACCTGACACAAATTCAATTTTGTCCAAGGTCAGCGAATGGTGTAGAGAGTCAAATAGCTTTGGATAAGCGTTTTTGCCATCAGCCGCGTTTTGTCCTCACTGAAGAATGGCAGCGCTACGGACTGTATGGCAGCATCATTCCCTACAAGGGCGATGCAATTCAATGGGTGCGTGATTTGCCCACAGATAACCCTAATCAGTTGCTAGGATATGGAATTGCGGTTATTGGGCTATGGGGTGTCGTGGGTTGTTTGCTCGTGCGTTCGCAACGCCTCAAGCGCACGGATTATGAACTGGGCGAACTGGAAAAGACTGGCGACTATGGAATTTGGCAGCATAATAAGCACAAACGTGAAGTTAAGCAGCATTCAACCCAGCTTTATACTGAGCGCCTGAAAGATGGATTAACTGACCTAGACGTTCAAGAGCGTAAACAATTGGGGCTAACCGATGAGGATAACGAACGCGCTAAGGCTCGAATTCAGTTAGAGGACTTTATGAAAGCTCGTGCTGTTAATCATTCTGTGATGGATAAAACCATTGCTGAGAATCTTCGAGACAGGGCGAAAGCTGAACAAGAACGCGGCAAGATTGAAGGTAAAACCAAAAGCGCGATCGCAGAAAATGACAATCAGCAATCTGTTGATCAGCAACGGGCAAACGAACTCCAAGAAGCACTCAAGGCTCATGAGGATGGCTGGTTGTGGAAGATTATCGACAACTTAACACCACTGTGGTTAATCGGTCGTCAGGGGTCAGGTAAAACTTACACGAGCGCGGCTATAGCCCTTGTTAGAAAGCATTGCTTAGGGATTCCCATCTACTACTTAATTGACCGCCACGCGACTGGGGACAACTCCAAAGCATGGCGATATCTTGATACTCAAAACATAGCTGAGTCCGAGTTAGAGATAGGCACTGCCCTTGATGCTCTCTGTGAGCATTGGCTATTAAGAATTAAAGGGAAAAATGACCATGAACAACCTGCGACTATCACGCCTGAACAAGTGCTTATTGATGAGTACACCAACCTTAAATCATTGATTGGTGAACCCGCAGAAAAGTTTTATAAACTGCATTTGACAGATACCAGAAAAGCAAAAGTTTATGTAACTGGTATCACCCACAATGACACGAATTCCAGCTATCCAGAAGGTACACAAGCCATGAGGGAGGCAGGTACAATCCTCATTCAAAAATTCTCAGCTAACGGTAAAACACCACTGTCTAGAGTCAAGATTGTTCGCGGATTGCTTGATGACAATGGGGAGGAATATCTGGAGGCAGAGCGCACACTGCCAAGCTGGTTTAACCCAGAGGATATTTACAACCATTTCAACGGTAAGCCGATTTCTTTTGATACTTAGCTCTTCACTGTTAATTAATTTATGGAAATAGGTGAATACTATAGGCACAAGCGCAACCCTCAAAAAGTTGTTTATGTCGCTTATCGTCTTCTAGATGAAAAATGGTCAGCTGAGGGGAAACAAATAGATTCTTACCTTTGACTATACTTTTTTAAACTAGGATTATTCACCCCTTCAGCAATTATTTATTAAGCGGGTGCTTGACCGGAAGAGGCAAACGAGCCACGCAGTGGCGATGTGCGTCTGAGGTCAAGCACCCGCAACTTATTTAATCCGTCAATTTCTTGAGCCAAGGAAGTAACATAATTAAAGATGAGAAATTATGGAAGCGAACAGGCCATGATTACTAAAGAAGAAATTACCATCAAAGTTCCCTCCTCGGTAGCAGAGGCATACCGCAATGCCACTGAAGAAGAACGCTCACAAATTGAAGCCCGGATCGCAGTGTTGCTAAAATCTTCAATGACTTGCAGGCAAGAAGCCATTGCCAAGCTCAGGCAGACAATGGATGAAATTGGCAGACGAGCTGTAGAAAGGGGTTTAACACCGTCAATTTTGGAGTCAATTTTGAATGACGACGAATGAAAGACGGTTTGTGTGCGATGTTAATGTCATCATCAGCGCGGTGTTAATACCAGGGAGCAAACCAGATCGCGCACTCAGAAAAGCTCAAGATTTAGGACAATTGTTGGTGTCCGAGTCCATTTGGCTGGAGCTAGAACAGGTACTCGCTCGACCCAAATTTAATCGGTACACCACGCCAGAAGAACGAAACGATTTCCTGGTGGATTTGTCCGAAACTGTACAGTTTATTGACGTGACTGAGCAGATTAATGAATGCCGAGATCCAAAAGATAACAAATATCTGGAATTAGCACTCAGTGGTCAAGCAGAGTGTATTGTTACTGGAGATGATGATTTGCTAGTGCTAAACCCCTGGAGGGGTATTGAAATTCTGACTGTTCAAGAATTTTTGGCTTCTAAGTAGCAAGAGTTACCCTACACCCGATAATACGGTTTGGTTAAGGAAGTTATTTATGGTTTCTCATTCCAACTTCTACGGAACCAAGCTTTCACTCCAGCACGCAAATGATATCAGTATTGATATCGCGGGGTGTCTGACCACTATGTATAAGCCAGCTTTATCAATCGCTCTATGTAGAGAGTTTTTCGGTGCTGGAAAGATAAGCGTGGCTTAACTGAGGTAAATTTCGGGGTGGATATTGACGATAGAATCAGGGTTTGGGACGATGAGAAGTGTTGGTAATTAAACGTATAATACGAACAGTTGTAATTAGCCAAAATGCTGGTACGTCGTAAGAATGAGGATTACAGGTCACGGGAATATCTTACAGTACGTGAGGTAAATAGCATTCTGCGAGGGGCAAAAGTTTACGGACGGTACAAGGTGAGGAACTATGCCTTGGTACTGTTAATATTTCGCCACGGTTTGCGGGTGTCGGAAGCTTGCGATTTGCGATGGGATGCGATTTCATTTTTAGATGAGGAGATTTTCGTCACGCGCAAAAAAGGTAGTGATAGCGGGGTTCATCCATTGCCTGTGGATGAAATCGAGGCATTGAAACAATTAAAGGAATTAAATATTGGTGGTAATTACGTTTTTATTGGGGAAAGGGGAGAGAGGTTAACCCCGGCTGCGGTACAAAGATTGTTGACTAGGTTGGGGGAAGTCGCTCTGTTAAATATCAAAATCCACCCGCACCAGTTACGCCATGCTTGCGGTTACTACCTTGTGAATGAGGGGCATAGTACCAGATTTATTCAGGAATTTTTGGGACATAGAGATATACGCCACACGGAAAAATATACCAAAGTAAATTCAAAGCGTTTTTCTGGTATCAAGTGGAACACAATTGATGAGTAATGAAATTAACTGATAATTGCATGGCTACAACACCAGAGAAATTCAGGACTCTCTCGGACACGTAAAATAGCGGGAAGTTTGGTAGCCCTCGCCTTTAGGCAGAGATTGAGAATGAGATTGAGTCTTTGGAAGCGGACATTATGGCGATGTTGGGTGAAGTGGTTTAAGGACTAAAATAAAAATGTAGAGTTGGGAGATTTTCAAATTATGCAAGTCACAATTGATTTACCAGATAAGTTAACGGAAAAGATCCAAGATAAATGGCGTAATTTACCACAAATAATCCTGACTAATCTTGTGTTGGATGCTTTTAGAGAACGGTTAATTGATTTTGATGAACTAAAGGATTTACTACATTTTTCTTCTGATACTGAACTTCAGGAATTTTTGCAACAAAAAAATATTCTTCATTCTGCGGGGTTAATCAATTTATATGGTGCTTGTGCAGATATTAATTTTGCTATGGATGATTTAGGGATTTCTCCTGAAACAGATGATGATTTGACCGTTTTTTTGGATGAAAAATAATTCTTTAATTTATTTACTAGATACGAATGTTTGCATCATGTATCTCAAGGGTAGGTCACTGAGCATTAATAATCATATCGATCTGCTAGAACCTGAAAAGATTGCGGTTTGTTCTGTCGTGAAGGCTGAGTTGTTTTATGGGTCTATGCGTAGTAACAATCCCCAAAAAGCTGTGAGTGTTCAAAAGATGTTTGTAGAGCAGTTTATGTCATTGCCATTTGATGATTGCTGTGCGGAAATTTATGGCAACATTAGGGCAGAGTTAGCAAATAATGGAACTCCTATTGGCTCAAATGATATACAAATTGCTTCTATTGCTTTAGCAAATAATTTAATCTTAGTGACTCATAATGTTAGAGAATTTAGCAGAATTGAAGGGTTACAGATTGAAGATTGGGAGGTGATGTAGTGGGTAAGTATGAGCGTTAGGAAGGTGTTCAGCCGTAAATCAAGGGTTTTGCTTGATTTACAGTATATACTTGATGCAGTAATTGATGCAGTAATGCAGTATGTCAGTAATTGCCCTAATCAATCAAAAAGGGGGCTGCTCAAAGTCTACGTCTGCCGTCCATCTAGCGTGCTGGTTATCCCGCAAGGATCGCAAAGTCCACTTGCTAGATGCCGATGCTCAACGTAGCAGTTCGATTTGGCTTCAGTCGATTGAGGAAAACACCATTCCCACAACTGTACTGCAATCGCCCGACGAACTTTTAGAGCAAATCCCTGAGTTAGCAGCACAATGTGACTATTTAATTGTGGATGGGCCAGCCGGTTTATCTGAGGCCAGCAGAGCAATATTATTTAGAGCGGATCTAGCTATAGTTCCTTGTCAGCCCACAGGGTTAGATTTACAGTCGGCCAGTGATGCTGTGCGATTAATTAGGCAAGCTCAGTCTGTGCGAGGTGGTGCGCCTCAAGCAGCTATATTCATCAGTCGTGCTGTTAAAGGTACAAAATTACTAGGTGAAGCGATCGCACTGTTATCTAAATCAAAAGAGGCAACTGTACTAAAAACTGTCATTCATCAAAAACAAGCGATCGCAGATACTTTTGGTCAAGCTGCCACAATTTGGGATTTACCTGGTCGTCAAGCGGCAGAGTCAGCACGAGAGTACGAGCGGCTGTTTAAAGAAATTCTGGGGATGTTGTCATGACTGCCAAAAAACGAAAATCCCTCGATGATGCCCTAGCTCGTGAGTTTGTTTATGGTGAATCAGCGCTGCGGGAGGGTTTCCCTCCACAGGCGACTGTGAACCCGAAGGGTGAGTCAGCAGAGAGTAAAAATTTCGATGTTCAAGATAAGCAGTTACCAGAACTATTACCAACTGTAAAATCTACACCTATTCAAGAACCAACTAAACCTAGTATTATGTCTCAACTTCAACAACCTTCTAAAGAGCCAACAATCAGACTAACTGTTGATTTGCCTGAATCAATGCACCGTAAGTTATCTGTGTTAGCAGCTAAGACAAGCAGGAAAAAGGTTGAGATTGTGAGGCTTTTGCTGGATGAAGCACTGAAGGATGTAGAAGATTGATGCAGTAATTAATGCAGTAATGCAGTATTTAAGTAAATAAGTATTTATGAGGCGATCGCTATCCCAAATAATCATAAAAGCTGAAACGCTTGTCTCATAGTACTTCCAGGCTACTTTGCCCTTGGTGACAGCTTCCGTAACTTTACCCCAGATAATGTTGCTAAAATTGCTGCTAAGGTTCCCTTGCCACCTCGCTGAGTACCAGCGATCGCTATAATTTGGGAACTCATCATATCTGGCATCACCGTGCCAAACCGGAAAAATTGTACGCTAAGGCTGAAACTAAGATGGGGTAAGCTTTTCAATAAGTGCTTTCTCCCATCAAATTGGTGAAATAACTATGGTTATGCTGCTAGTTTTGATCTAGTTTGAAGGAAAAATCGTCGTTTCAGGCACTTGAATTTTTCTTAGCATACAAAAACCTTTTTTTTTGGCACGGTGATGATTATATCCAGAAAGAAGGTAGCTGTAATGCTTGATATATTAGGATTTAGAAAAAGATTATACGGAAACTTTCCGTATAATAAATAGTTAGCTGGCTACCGTATCAAATCTATAGGTGTAAAAAGATGCCTTTACCAGCACCAAATTCGGGCGTGTTTTGGAAGAGTTATGAGATTGGTACACCAACATTTCAGCTTACACCAGTTGAAAAACCTGATATGTCTCCATTCTTGGTACACATGACAGGTAAAAATCAAATTATTCATATACTTAAAGGCGAAAATGCATCCGAAGAGTTAGGCAAAGGACAGGGTTTCCTTCGATCTGCTGTTCCCGAACATTCGGCGAGTACTTACACTGCGAAAGTTGTTTGCTTTACGGAGTCACCAACATTTGCACTTGATTTTTTTCGTTATCGCAGCTTTCCACGATGGAAGACTGATCAAAGATTTGGTCTTGGATTTGATAAGACAAACCTAGTCAGCAGAGAGGTCAGACCTGTTATATATGCAGGAAGCGATCTAACCAAGCAGATTATCTATTTATATAACCATATTCAGGAGAACCAAATAAGTGAAGATGGAAATCTGAACGATCGCTTAACCGATTTACTTGAGAGTACTTATCGTCTTTTATTTCCTCTATTAGAGGATGAACCTCGGCAAGGATATATGTGGGAACGCGAATGGAGAGCAACGAATGAAAGCGGCTTTATCTTCAGCCATGAAGATATAAGAATAATATGTTGTCCTCAAGAAGAAGAAGGAAGTATTCGAGATATTCTTGGCACTGCTGCAAATGGTATTCAGTTTATTCGTGCATGGCGAGAATATGATGATGTTACAAGATTTCTGAAACGTCAACAGCAAACCTGGAGAGAATATGATGAGAGGTTGAGCCAAGTTGAGATGGAAGATCAGAAGATTCAACAAATTGGTGAACTTCTTCAGCAATATCAAATTGCGAAAAACAGTTTGATGTCTTACCAAGAGTTTATTACACGGTTTGATAGTGATAAAGAAAAAATTGAAAGAGAGTTACACAAAATAACTCAAAAAATTGACGGTTTGCAAACACAACTGACCGAGTTAGAAAAGAATGAAGATGCAAAGAAAAAGGAAAAAGGTTCTTCCTAATTCTTCTGTTTCAGCATCTGGAACACTAATCCCGCCAGCTAACAAGTCTGGTGCATCGGATTGACCGAAGCCGCTTGGGTGGGCTGCAAAGATATCGGCAACCGATGACCAGATTGTGGTTTTGACTATGAGGGGACACAAATCAGTGATACATCTTCAATCATTGAGTAATCGCACAAATTTCAAAAACTTAACTGTTGGTGCAGTCCGAATCCTAAATACTCTAGCCAGATAATAGCGATCGCTGTTCGCAGAAAAATCCCACTCTGAGCTACCTACATAAAAGGGAATCCTATCGGCGCTGGACTCTTGAGTTGAAGTCGCTTTTGCATCGATGTAGATATCTTCCTCTCCGTTGCTGCCTGTAACAACAAAGTCGTATGGGCCAAATTGCTCACAATCTTTATTGAGCCAGCGCACACGCTCTTCACCGAATTTCTTAACCAGCTTCTGGTAAACAAACTCTTCTCCCTTTCGGCCAATAGCCGCCATATCATCTTTGTCGATAGTAATTTCAGGCATATCCCGCACTTGACCGGTGCTGGTACTCAAAAAGATAGATGCCACTGTCTCATAAACCCCTAACTCTTGTAAGGCAATAATCAACTCTGAAGTTGCACCAGAATCAGCAGAGTCTGGTGATGTTTTCACAAGAGAGGACACGCTCAATTCGGTATTGAAACAACGTAAAATCAAGGGTTTTCAAACATCTGCGTAACATAACTTTACAACGTGTCCCATTTTGCGGGTATCTCGGCGGCTACCCCTTATAAATAGACACTTTTAGAAAAACTACTGTAAAACTGTCCAAGTTATACGAACCAATTAGCCAAACACTTATGCCCGAATGTTGTGGTTTAATCTGAACGGCATCCGTCCAATTTAATTATGAATCAGGTTTTTAGGAGCAAGTACCACTAACCTGCTTCTTTCTCTTGGTAAAGACTCTTAAGTTTAAGACTGGAGTAATGGTGAATTTTCTTTAATTTGGACAGTTTCATCCCAAGAGTCCCAAAAAAGCTAAAATCCATACTGGCTAAAGATTACATCCTATTTGCAGTTAATGTGGTTTCAAAATTATGTTTGCGGTTTGTTTGCAGCGATTGTGGTTTCATTTGCAATTATTGTGGTTTTGAGACCCCTCTTATTTGCAGTTATTGTGGTTTCAAAAATGCCTTGTTTGCAGTTTTGAGGATTTATGTTTGCAGTTCGCTACATGTAGAGGTAGGGGTCTTAAACCCTTTTATTTACGATAACTGGAAATCCAGAAATATGATGGCAGTACATCAATCCTGTCACCAATATATCCACATGAGCAAAAGGGATACTTAAGATTGTCGGGAGCCGGATACACGGAAACGGGTACGTCCGGTTCTAAATGGGAGGGGCGGGAGATAATACTCCCCCTCGACCTAACTCAATACCCAATACGCTGTATATAACTTTGCCACGCTAGCCAGAAAACATAAACCGATAGAATCGCAAGCAATGTGCGGAAAGCTAGACTTAAAATTTCATCAGGTAATCTGGGCAAAAAACGCGTGCTCATTTGCGCTCCGATAATGCCACCAAACCCCAAAACAAACCCTGTGATCCACAGTACATTATTACGTAAAGCATGTCCTACACAAGCTGATACAGATGTAATAACAATGACACCTAAACTTGTTTGAATAGCTGTTTTAATAGTTTCTCTTAGTAGGAGAATTTGCATTGGTACCATAATCACGCCGCCACCGACACCAAACAAACCAGCTAATACACCAGCTACACTCCCAATAGCAATCCTGGAAACTGTTAGATTGAAGAAGAGATTTTTCAACGGAGATTTTGTTGTCGAATGATCTGTTATGTTTGAAATTTGATTTTTAAAATCAGATATTCCTAATTCTGGAACACTTTCAGTAAGGATGAGATTGTCTTTCTTTCTGGCAATCAGATGTTTACGCAATTGTATCAAGTAGATATTCAAAAGCAGTAATAGCCCAAACCCTCCTAGCAAGTAATAAGAGTGAATGCGACTAGCTAAGTAGACTCCCATTTGCGCGCTGACTACAGAGGGAAAACCAATTCCCATTACCCGTTTAAAACTGAACATACCCATTCGCCAGTTTTGTACACTGCCAGAAACCGCTGTGATCAAAATGGAAAAACTGCTACTAGCAACTGAATGGACAGGTGAGTAACCTAATGCAACCAAAAATGGCACCAGAACTGTGCCACCACCAATACCTAAAAAACCTGCAAGAATGCCTGCGATCAGTCCAGCAACAGTTAAAATTAATAAGTCAGTGGGAGTCATAGCATAAGTGTCTTTAATGTAGACAGAAAAAAACGAAATATTCCTTCCTTTCGCCACCCTAACGCACTATTTTTGCCCCAGATCATTGGATAGGGGTGAAATGAGCATCCATGCAGAAACTTACGCTAAGGACTTGATAAGCCACTTTCAATCTGCGATCGCCAGGAATAAAAGTGTACCAATTGAAGTCTCTGAAATTTAGGAGATTGAAAGCCTTACTGTACCGTATTAAATTGCTGTACCAAATAGCGTATAGATTATTTGGTACATTGAGAATTGCCAAAAATATTTATGGGCAGAATGCTTACCCAGTAAGGGTTACAGCCTTAGCGTAAGTTTCTGCACGGATGCTCATTTGACCCCGGATAGGGGTGGAACTGTTTGGTTAAGTTTAACTCGATACTTCGGTGAGACCAGTTTGCGAAAGCGCCAAATGAACAATCCTGCCGAGACCGTCACACCAATGGATTGTCCTATCCACAAGCCAGTACTGCCTAAACCAAAGTGAAATCCCAGAAAATAGCCACTTGTCAACCCAATCCCCCAGAATGCTAGGAAGCTCAACAGCATTGGTACGCGCGTATCCTGGAGTCCGTAAAGTGCGCCTATTGTAACCTTTTGCATACCATCTACAGGATGTGCCAAAGCCGCAACGCTGAGCATAGATGTCGCCAGTGCCAGTACATTGGCATTCTCTGGGTTGCGAATATCTATGTAAATCCCAATCACTTGCGGGCTAAAAGCGAGTAGCACGAGCGCCATGAGTGTCATAAACCCTGTTACGATGACGATACTGATATACCCTGTCTGTCGCACACCTTCAAAGTCCTGCTGCCCAGTCAACTGCGCTACTCTGGCAGTTGTGGCATAAGACATTCCTAGAGGTATCATGAAGATCACAAACATCGTCTGAAATACAATTTGGTGTGCGGCCAGCACATTGGTTCCTAATATGCCCATGAGGTAAGTGACAACAGTAAACAGTCCCATCTCCAACGCAGAAGACACCCCAATCGGTACACCAATTACCACTAACTCTTGAAGAATTTGTGGCTTTAACCGATTTAAACTCTGGAAGAGCCTGTAAGTTTTTAGTTGCTTGTCTCTAAGTATGTAAACGACTAAAGCTACAAACATCCCCCAGAGGGTAAACGCACTTGCCAATGCCAGACCTACCAACCCCATCTTGGGAAATCCCAATTTACCAAATCCTAAGACGTAATTGCCCACCACATTGAAGAGCGTTCCCACAATTACAATCACCATTACTGGACGGGCTTGCGATAGACCAGACACAACGCCCCTGAGCATGGCGAATGCTAAGGCTGGGAAAAACCCCCAAACGATAACATCCAGATAGCTCTTTGCCAGATTAACAGTGGTCGCATTTTGTCCAAGCTGATGCATGAAAGTACCTATTTGTGCAATCAAAAACATTATAGGGACTGCCAATGCCAGCGATAACCATAATCCTTGGTGCGTAACTTGCTCAATCCGTGTTTTGTACCCCCCTCCATAAGCTTCAGCAACAAGAGGAGTGACTCCCATGACAACCCCAGATGCCACACTTAAAAGTGTGAAAAAGGTAATTGAGGCTAATCCTCCTGCTGCTAGGGGTTCTTGTCCTAATCTGCCCATCATAACCGTGTCTACAAAACCTGTGGCAGATTGGGCAACTTGAGCACTTGCTAAGGGAACTGCAATTCGTAGATATTCTCTGATTTCCGTTTGTACATTCGATTGAGAAAAGATTGGAGGCATAACAAAGTTGAATGGAATACAGTGATTTCAGCCGTGTTAAAAAATGGTTAAGTATTTATGCTTAAATACTTAACCAACGCAGAGTGGTTTATTCGTAACTGGAAGCTCCATTCTTTTTAAGATTGTGAGATTCATTACCTTCTAAAGATGGTGTAAACACGCATATAAGGCGTAAAAAAGTTTTAGCTCGTAAATAGTGTTGATCATGTTTATTAAGAGCATACATAGTCCCAGGGGAAATTGGATAGACAATACCATCTACCTCTACTTCACCTTCACCCTCAATGCAATAGCAGGCTTCCATGTGATTTTTATATTCCAAAAGTGATTCTGTGCCTGCATTGGTTGCATCTGTATTTGTATCAGTCATACCTACGATCATTTTGTTTGTAGTCATAAATCAGCCTCTCTCTATAGCTCTGTGAATTTCATCTAAGAAGGGTTGAATAACCAAAGTGGTCTCAATACGGTTCGGATAAGGTTGATAATTGACATTATTCTCAAAATTGGAACGTAAGAGTCAACCTTTTACAATTCTAAAAATTGAGATTTTTGGTTAACTGAACCGTATTGACAGTGATTTGAGTATCAAAACATCTGAGCGATCATTTAATGGAACGCAGATATGAAAATAAGAATTATTGCTCTTTCATCAATTTTGAAAAAATTAACAGATTTTTAATGTTTCAGCCAATGACAAATTAAGGTTTCATCCTAGTACAGCACGGCGTAAATAAAACAACTATTTAAAATCGTTGAAAAGCATGTTTTATAAGCTTTTTGATTTTTGAATTCCGCCTTGCGGTACTAGAGTGGCGGAAGAGGGCTAATCTGTGCCTCGGACAGGATAGTTTTTAGTCAAGACGTAATCAATACCGGATAGGATCTCGCTTAGAGATGGACGACCGTAGGGAGCATTGTTCACGGCTGCAAAAAAAAGAATGCCATCCGGTTTCACTAGAAACAAACCGGGTTCGTTAAATAGCAGTGGCTCATTCTCAAGTACCCCTCTGGAGACATAAAGACCCCATTGACGCATAGATTCTAATGTGAGTTCATAGCCGATATTGATTTGGTGTAGCCCCCATTTCGCCTTTGACTGTTGTGCTCGCTCTTTGCTGTCACCACTGATGGTAATCACCTCAACACCAAGCTGGGTAAACTTACTGAGCATGCTTTCCAAATCAGTGAGATAATCCCCACATAAGGGACAGTGTAAGCCTCTGTAAAAGACAATCATAGTAAATTTTTGAGCGGCTTGGTCAATCAGCTTCCAATGACAGCCGTCAATAGTATCAACTTCCAGGAATGGTACTTTCTTACCAGGTAATAATCTAGTAGCTGTAATTGCCTCTACAGTATTCATCACTTTTACTTCTTTGTATGGGGTATTGTAATTTGAAATATAGATTTGACAAAAAGGTGTTACTTAAAGGAGAAGGTGGCCGTTCCAGTTAGGATATAGTTCCCTTCTCCCTGTGTGCATGAATGATATGCACACGAAATATCATCAATCCTTTCAAATACGCTTCTATATTTAGTTTTGTGCTGCGACCCACTTTATGCTTTTAAAACGGTCATTTTATCAAAACAAAATTAAGGATTTAGTAGCTAGAATCTATGCTGAATTTTGTATGACTGGAGGATAAAAGTTGCTTGAGCGTAGAAGGATAAACGGGTAAAAGTGTAAAACAAACTTTTGGTTACGTTATGATTCCTTTTTAAAATTTAGGATAATTATAGGAATCAGGTTTGAATTTTGAAAACAGACTGAGATTAAAATCCATATCCAACGAGGCTTTTATCTTAAAATCCGTTCAGAAATCAAATAGGAGTCCTATATCTAATTCATAACGTTAGGTTACTGATAGGCTCAAAGCTTGAAAATTATGTTAACTTTCCGCCTGTTTATGGTTCCCACTTCTGGACATTTCTTAGGTAAAAGCATAATAAAATGCACTAAAGCTGACACGCTCTACTTGTTACTGATTAGGGCAATGAATGCTTTAAATGCTACCTCAGCAAATGAAGGATCAACTGAGGCTTTACTGCGAAGTAATGCCCCATCACCAACTGCAACTGCTTGCCTTGCCAGGTCAGCAGCATCAACCTTTATTGTGATTTCACCTCTAGTCTGCCCAGCCTTAAAAGCCTGATGAAACGCTTTAATGAGACGTTGAGTCGAATCTTCGATTATTTGGGCAACTGCTGGTTCTGAGTGACCAATTTCTACTGATGTATTCACAAAGAGACACCCCGGTGTTGCCTCGTCCCGTGCATCTTTAGCCCACATAGCAAAGACAGTACAGATATTGTCCAAAGGTGAATTTGAAGCTTCGAGTATATCAATAACCTTCTGCACTCGTGTAGCGGCATAATGCCTCAGTACTTGATTAAACAGGGTCTTCTTGTTACCAAAGGCATAGACTAGGCTTTGACGATGTAATCCTGTATTTTGTTCAAGTTCTGAATAGGTTGTTTTTGAAAAGCCTAAACACCAAAAGACATTCATAGCTTTTGTTATAACTGAATCATGGTCAAATTCTCTTGGTCTTCCAGGTACATCTTTGAAATGATCTTGCATAATTAATTATGAATCCATGTCTATAAAATGATTATGAACATGAATTCATAAAATGTCAAGCAAATTTTAGTCGAATATTTTTTAAATTTACAATAATAAAATCTTAATCTAAAGTTAACTTTTTTATATATTATTTCGCCTATTTGAGCGAAGCGGTTAAGAGTTGCGCCATCACCTAGAGAGAGATCCCTTTACTTTGTCTTCTTTCTTGTTGCTGTTTTTCTTGTATTATTTGTTGCAATACACGGTCTGCTTCTTGCCAAAAGTCGAGGTCAAGATAGTCTACTTCTCCGATATGAATCGGTGAATACTCAAGCTCACCTGACTGGTTTCGGTTGACTGCCACCCGAAAAATCTCACCTCGTTCATCATGGGTAAATACCAGTTCTCTCCCCTGTTTCTCCAAAGTTGCACGTTTGAAGCCGAGTATATTCCGACCAGTTTCTCTTAATTGCCAGTTGATTAGTTCAACAGCAATAGGCACTACTAAAGCTAAGAATTCCGACTGTTGACGCTGCTTTTCATCAAGTGACTGTTCTGCTTCTAACTCAATAGATGCCAGTTGATTGCTAGCGATTAGTACTAATGCTTTAGCTTCATCTTGTGTCCATTTGGCTGGGCTGGCTTTGATAATTTCTTCAACTTCCTCGACTGGCTTATTATCTAAGAGTGCCTTGATAGCAATTTCTTTGTCTCGGTCAGTCACTAATAAGTCTTGCAAGTCGGCGCTGTAATACTTGTATAAATCGGCTCTTTGTTCCTCTTTCAGTTTTGGTTTATCTGTGGTTAAAGGTTGAGCTTTATTAAGAGCGTTCGCATCCACTGTTATTTGTTCACTGTGGAGTTGTTCTAAATAAACAATCACTGCTTCCAGATCGTCGAATGCGGTTCTTCCGGCTTCTAGCTGCTGCTGATATTGAGAAAGTTGTTGTGTTAATTCTAATACTGTTTGGCTTAAAGCAGACTCGATAGCTGATTGCTCAATATAATCAAAGATTGATAAAATAGCTTTGTTTTCTGCGTGAGATTGCAACTCAGCCGTAAATGCTTCATCAAAGTCACTGAATGTAGTCTTAGCTGCAACAAGTTGCTCTTTGTATTGAGAAAGTTGCTCTGTTAATCCTAATACTGTTTCAGTTAAAGCTGACTCGATAACTGATTGCTCAATATAATCAGAGATTGATAGAATAGCTCTCTTCTCTGCATGGGATTGCAACTCAGTCGTCAACGCTGTTTCAAAGTCATTAAATGTAGTTTTAGCTCGAAGAAGTTGCTGCTGATACGCGGACAGTTGCTCTGTTAATTGTGGTAACGCCTCAACCAAGGCTGATTCAACTACTGACTGTTCTATAAAATCAGCGATTGCATCCACTGCTTTTTGTGATAAAAGTCGTTGCTCAAGTTCAGCGATCGCGGCTCCAAAGTCGTCGAATGTGGTTTTATTATTAGCTAGCTGCTGCTGATACGCGGACAGTTCTTCTGTTAATTGTGGTAACGTTTCAATCAAGGCTGATTCAACTACTGACTGTTCCACAAAACTAGCAATTGTATTTATGACTTGTTTGCTCTCCACTGCTTGCTGAACATCATTCTTTAACAGATGCTCAATACGCTCGTCATCCCGTTGGGGCTGGTAGTCAATAAACTTGTGTTTTTGTAAACCGGGGAATGTGTAGGCAGGCCCCAAAGATGTGCCGCTAAATTTCTGGTCATTCCACGAGTAGGAGATGCCTTTACTCTTACCGTTGCGTGTTAATCCGTGACGAACTTCTACACCTTGTAATTGCAATCGCTCAACCAGTTGGGGCATAGTTAGTTTGTCTTGGGCGGCGCGGTCGATTAATTCCTGGAGTTGTTGCTTAATGGGGCGCTCTTGTTGCATTTGGCGCTTGCCGTTGATATATTCAAGCTGCTCTCTTTCTAGCCGTTTTTGTTGTCCAATACTGGAATTGCGTGATAATTTCTCGTGGCTGCTATGCGTTTGTTGTAAGCTGTAATCTCGCTCTAACTGCCGAATAATAGTTTCGCTGCGCTTGTAATCCCAGCTATCATGTACAATCTTCCCGTTATCCAAACGGATGCGACTAGCGCAGATGTGGATGTGGTCATGTTCTGTGTTGCTGTGCCTGTAGACTACATACTGGTTACTGTCAAAACCCATCTCTTCGAGATAGCGGTGGGCGATTTCATTCCAAGTTGCTTCGTCTAGTCGCTCCTTCTCAGGTAGTGATAATGATGCGTGGTACACTACTCGGTCAGCTTCTGGGTTTAATTGTCGAGAGATTTTAAATTCTCTGGCCAGTGCGGGGGCGTTGTTGCCGCCCATGTTGCCGCCAATAAGTTTAGCATCTTTCTGGTTTTCGAGATAATTCAGAAGTCCGCGAAACCCTCGCCCTTTAGTCTGGTTGCCAATCATCGGTTTCCTCGTTCTCTTCTGAGATGAAGGTATTAGCTATTTCTCGCTGGCAATGTCGTAGCAGTTCTAAAAGTTCTTGTAGAAGTTCTGGTGATGCTGGCAGTGGCAGTTGCATTTTGATTGCGGTGTTGGTGGCTTTAGCCAATTGATTGATGTTGTTGCCGATGCGGAAAAGTTCTCGATATGTTTCCACTGTCACTCTGCCCAGTCGCGGCGGTGGTGGTGGGATTGGTCGCAATAGCATACAACGTCTTGTCAATTCTCCCAAGCTCATACTCGCATCTTCCGCTTTTGAGCGAATCATCTCGTATTCAATGGGGCTGAATAGCGCTTGCAGCTTTTTGGTGCGGACGAGTGATGGAGAAGAACGCTTGGGCATAAGTCATACAGGAAAAAGTGCAACTTCTTGAGGGGGTTTCCAAAGCGGGGACACTTCCCCCTTTGGCAAGCCTGCCGTGCCGAGCTTTAGCGAGGCAACCCGGAGGGTTAGGCATGGCTTGCTCCTTACCCACGCGGTAGGTAGGGGGAAAAACCAGGGCAACAAACCGCGCGGGGGAGAAATGCGTAATCTACGGATACCACCACCATGATATTACTAACGAGTTGATGTAAATTACAGTATGACTAATTCTTAGTGATCACTCTGTGATTTCTTTTTTGATTAACTGTTCGTGAGTTATTTTACAGGCTTTGAGTAATCACTGTTCAAGCAGTTACGTAAATATCTGTTACTGTTTCTTAACTATTTGTTGCATTGATAATTACCTATCTAATGGTAGATGTATCTTGGGAAGGTAACAGTTTAAAGATAAACATTAGTCTTAGTTTTACTCTTGTGGCTAAAGATAATATTCCTAAGTCGAAAATTCCAGAAGCTCTTGATGCCCTTAGAGCATTAGGTACTAAGGAATTAGATGATATCCCGGCACGAGCAGCTATCAAAAAAATGCGCCGTCAAATTGAACGGGTACTTCGTCTCGGCTATAGCTACGAGGAAGTGTCTAAAACTTTAGCCCCTTTGGATATCAACATCAGTCCTGAACGTATCCGTTATTTACTTAACGATATTCGTCGGTCTATACGCAAAAAGTCTTCTTCTTCTCCTAGTGAAGAGAATACCAGTACAGCAGTTATTGAGGAGCCAGTAGTTGACGAGATTCCTGAGATTACAGAAAGCAATACTGAACCTGCCAAGCAACCTCAGTCTCAATCAGAACCAAAATCTAAACCAGCTTCATCAAAATCAACAACTCCTAAAACTTCTAAAACGGCTAAAAAGACCCCTGATGTTAAAGCGAGTGAGAATCAAAATACCTCTCGCCCTGCTTTTGTGCCTGAAATAATTGATGATGAGGATTTGTAGATGGTAGTCAAACCTAAACAATCGGCTGACCAAGGTGAGGAACACAAGCCAAGTACTCTACCAAAAACTCTTGGGCGCTTGGTGTTGGTGACTGGTGATAAGGGCGGTACTGGTAAAAGTGTTGTGGCTAGAATCCTACTCGACATTTACCGCCACAGAAATATCAACTGCATCGCTTACGAGTGTGACCAGTCAAATCCTCAACTTTATCGTCACTACAACAAAGTGGCTCCTGGGGTGCAAACGCTCAAACTTAATCAGCGCGGTGGTGCTGATGCTTTGCAGGATGATTTGAAGCGTTTATCGCCTAAAGTTTCTCTAGTGGATCTCCCTGCTGGCGCTGCGGAATATTTTGAATCGGTGGCGAAGGATATTTTTCTTTTTCAAAATGCCCAGCGTTTGGGTTATCGCATCACTATGGTGTCGGTGCTGGGTCGAGTAAAAGATAGTCTGTTGCAGTTAAAACGTCTGGTGGATTTCTGCGGCGACAAGGTTGATTATGTAGTAGTGAAAAACCTTTACTGGGGTGATGAACACAAGTTTACTCGCTACAACAATTCTAAGATAAAGCAAGCTGTAGAAGCTTTGGGAGCAACAGAACTTTTATTACCTGAGTTATATGACGATATTTTTGACCTCGTTGACTCGAAGGATCTTACCTTTCGGGAGGCGTTAGAGCATGACGATTTTAGTTTGAGTAATCAATCGAGAGTTTATGGCTGGATTGATGCGGTTGAAACTGAGTTTTCTAAGGCGGCTGTACAGTTGGGGTTAGAGTAATGACTGTGAGTAATGGTAAGAATAGTTCAGTATCTCATTTAGATAGATTGCTGTCAGAAAAACCGCCTGAGTTTCAAGCTAAGGTCTTGCGTTTTGCGTTGGATTCTGGGATGAAACAAGATGACCCAGCATTTAGGTTAGTGCAGTACATCGGTTATTTGGCACAACTGACAGAAACTGCACCAAATGATTGGAAGTTATTATTTGAAAATTTACAGATAGAGCTAAACGAATGGAGTCAACTGACGGCGGAGCAATTGAAGGTTCAAGCCGACCACACGGAGAACATCAAAAATCTGGCGACCAGCTGCAATCAGCTAGGGACAGCCTTGAGCGCATTAAATCTAACGTCTCAGCAACAACTCAAGCAATTGACGAGCTTAACCAAACTCTCCGAGAATTTGAGCAATATCTCCCCAAGGCAACCAGAGAAGTTGAGCCAACCGTTGCAAGAACAATTGAACGAGATCCAGACGGGAATATCTCTATTGAACCAAAAAGACGTGGAATCAGTCGTTAAAGGTTGGACTAGAGCTATTAGAATCTGGCTTTTCTCTCCGATCTCATTTTTTGTTCTGTTTTGGTTTTATTCACACATTTTTCCGATCCCTACTCCTGTTGAAACTACCGAGTCTCTACAGAAGATTTTGCAGAATACTGATTGGACTAATACCAAGGTGCAACGGGTTGAGAAAAAATTGGGGACAGATCCAAATCAGAGACGACGATAAAATTTGCTGTTGAAACGTGATTTAAAACAACTGTGTCTGCATTACACTTTTGAGCCATTACGTGTAATAGGTGGCTCAAAGTTATTAAAAACCTAGAACGGCAAAATTAACTTGAGAGGCAAATCAAAGGTTTAATTTACGTTAGTCAACAAGAAAAACTAAAACAAAATTTGTGCGTTTGCAAGATGTCTCTAGCAAGTTTTACCACGCTAGTTAAAAACTTCGACCGCGCAACAGCAATGCGAAATAATGGCTCTTAAAAAGCATGGTCAGAGTCACGTTTCTCTGACCATGCTTTTTTTAATCCCAGTCAGTTTGTGCTGACGGAGATCGCACCATGTTCTTAAATTTTGTTAAGTGTGCATCAAACAGTAGTTGGATTGTGCCTGTCGCCCCATCGCGGTTTTTAGCAAGGATAATCTCTGCAATTCCTTTATCTTGCGTATTGGGGTCGTAATATTCATCACGATACAACATGATTACTTTGTCCGCGTCCTGCTCAATCCCGCCGCTGTCACGTAAATCCGAGAGCATAGGGCGTTTGTTATTACGGCTTTCTACCGCTCTTGATAGTTGCGATAAACACACTACAGGGGTCTGTAACTTCATCGCTAAACGCTTCAGTCCGCGTGTGAGCTTTTCTATCTCATTGTTTCTGTTGCCCCCGCCGTTACCATCCATCAGTTGCAGATAATCGACGACGATTAACCCCAAATCACGGCGCTCTTTTGCCATAATTTTACGGCACTCAGATTCTATATAGCTCAGTGATGGGTCTGGACGATCATCTAAATAAACAGATAGTTCTGATAATGCACTAATGCCCCGTGATAGTGGCTCCCATTGTTTGTTAGAGATGCGCCCAGTTTTCAAATAACCGCTTTCTATACCTGCCTCACCTGAAAGCGCTCTCATGGCAATCTGTAGCTTTGACATCTCCAAGCTGAACACAACAACCGGAAACTGATAAGCTTGGGCTAGATAAAAAGCTATCTGAGCCGCAAACGCTGATTTCCCCATCGCCGGACGACCCGCAACGATGACTAAATCATTACGATTAAATCCAGCAGTTAGTGCATCAAGATCATAAAAGCCGGTGGGAATCCCAGGTAACACTTTACCCTGGCTGCGGTCTTCAATGTCCTGAAATAGATTAATAACTACATCTGAAATATGGCTGGCCCCGGCAGTGTCAGAAGAACGCTGCAACTCATAGATCAAGTCCTGTAATTGTTCAAAGGCTTTCTCTAAGGGCGTTTCTTCATTGGACTTGTGCTGCAACTCAATGGCAATGCTTCCCAGTCTACCCAGTTCCCGGCGCTTCCATTTTTCCACAACCAGACCTGCCAGCGCATCAATGTTAACTGCTGATACAGTCCTGTCAACCAACGATGCTAACTTGTTTCGTCCGCCGATAATTTCTAACAAACCATTATCGGCTAAATAATTCGTGATCATCAACAAATCTGTGGGCAATTCTTGGGCATTAAGTCTTTGGGCTGCGTTATAAATTCTACCATGAGCGCTGATATAGAAGTGGTGCGGCTTCAAAATGTCGCGGACACGTTCTATGGCTCCTGGGTCAAGCAAGATGCCCCCAAGTATCGCCTCTTCAGATTCAATGCTTTGTGGTGGTAGCTTATTGGCTGTCGTAGCAAAAGGAATTACGTTGTCGTCACTGGCGTACATATTAATCTTTGATTTCAATTAGGTCTAAATTTTTACAAGTTTCACGAAAGCAAATACGAGCAATAGTGTTGTTGTCGTTCCGTCAAGCGGGAATATCTACAAATCTTTCAGGAAACTTGGCGCTTGCCCATTCGTACCATTTGGCAGATATTTTATGTTCGCAAAACTTTGATAGTCCCTCAGAGAAGAGCCTACTGTAGTAGTGATCGTGCATCCGCGCCTCCCAACTGGGAAAATCATACTTCTTGCGCTGTTTCTCTACTTCTGCGGGGTCATCAGCAAAGTTGTTAATTTTGCGCTCTAATGTCCTGCAACCCGCTTTCCATTGCTCAAATAAGCAAAGTACTTCTGTACTACCTTCATCGTTCTTAGAAAGCACTTTAGCTACGTATGGGGCAACGCTGTTAATGTCTTTGTTCTGCTTACGCTGATAGGTCTGATAATAAAGCAGGAAATCTACTTCTTTAACTGGGTCGTCGCTGAAAACTAATATTTGAGAATGGTTCTCACGCGCCGCGCCGGAAAAATGATCCTCATGAGTGGATTGCGAGTTTGTTGCAGAAACTTTCTCTTTGCTAACAGCGTAGTGATTATCTGGAACTGCTTTTTCTTGGTCAATTTCTTTGCTCTCTTCTTCCTGCTTTTCCTCCGTCTCTCCAGTGATGGATTGAGGTAATATATTTTTATAATCTAATAGAGACGCTGAAACCTGCTCTGTGACTGACTTTGAAGGGGGGGGGTAGTCACTATTAGTGACTACCCCATCACTATTAGTGACTACCCCATCACTATTAGTGACCACGGATGGCTTTGTATGATTTACATCGTCACTATTAGTGACCACGGATAGACCCTGAAGAATCAACGCCCCTACTTTGACGGCATTCACACGATAGAATTTGGCGCTACTACCTTCTTTCCTCCTGGGCTGACAGGCAATCACATAACCAAATTTTTCTAGGGCTAGTAACCTTTTTTGGATACTTTTCTGTGTACCCAGCGAAGGATATCTTTCTGCCCATGCGCTATAAGTAGCACTAGTCCACCATTCATCATCGTGGAAGTATCCGCGCTTGTTATTCTTCGCGTTCGCAATACACCAGCTTTCAATGATTTGAATTAGTAAAGCCTCGTAAACACCCACTTCGTTTGCCACACACCAGTAAAGCTTGGTAAATGAAGGTTCGTAGCCGTGGGTTGTTCTATATGCTGCTAATGCCTGATTTGCGATCGCACTGTCTATGCTTTGAGATTTCATTTTGTAACATTCCGAAATTTTGTAGTGATTTCGGATAACTCCTTGCACAGCGACCGCAAAGCTGATTAATATAGTAGTGCGATCGCGGTCAACTCAAGACTTCCACATCTGTAGGAGTTACCGCTATGTTTAGTCAAATTACAGAACCCGCTTAGATTACCGTCCGAGCGGGTTCTGTAGTTGAACCAGGGGCAAAAACATTATTTGACTGTCCTTGCTCTCTGAGATCCGTTTGCGCCTCTGCGCTTCGTTGCTTTCCTGTCTTAGTCTCCACATCCGCAGGTTCGCATAATCAACCTCGTAGATGGGGCAGGCATGAGAGTCAAATTTCCCCTCAACACCCTCTATCTCGTCGTTTGGTTGATTTCCTTTGGTCAAATTATCTCCTTATTTTTGTTGTGATCGATCACGGCGTGTGTTTGCTGCCTCAGCCAGCATGACTTTTATCTGCTGATTGACTGAGCGCTTTTCCTCTTTTGCAAGCGCTTCGATTGTTGCGTAAAGCTCTATCTCGTCATCTTCACTGAAATAAACATTTACTCTCTTTTTCTCCATGTATGAGTTTTAGCTCTTTTGTGCCATCATCACACAATTTATCACACCACTCCTTGACACATTCGTGCTTTATTGTGCTATATTAGCACACAGAAGAACGAAAAACAGTAAGGGCTAGACGTAAAACACTGCGGACTCCTCAAGACGAGGTTGTTTAAAACTCTGAAACGTTCACACACACAATAAACATCTTATAAATTCAAGCTAAATCTGCGGTCGCGGCTTATATCTGCGTTCGTGATAGACTTCTGCACCGTGATGGAGACGGCGAGATTAGGGTCATATTTTCTTGATTTTCTACTGCCGTAGCTGGCAGTAATTAGCTAGTAGAAAAGCCATGAATCAAAAACGAATTGTATTACCTCAAGACTTGATACCGCTTGCCGACCACATTTGCAAGGAAACGGGCGTTTCAACACACAGTCAGCTATTTGTACTTTTGCTCAAGAATTACGGCGAACGCTTTGTCAAAGCAATAAAGGAGGCTTAAACGATGCATATCAATTTACGCAACTTAGAAGCAATCAACGGACTACTTCTTGAGAGAACAATGCTTAATCAAAATCAATTACGAAGGTTAGAAGCAATAGATCGCTGGCTCAGAGAAATTCGAGATTCAGAGCAATTCAGACAACTGGAATACTCTCCAGATGTGATGCTAGGCGATGCAATCCAAGCAGTAGGTGAACTACTTGACGAACACGAACCCTATGATTATGAGCCTACGAATTTTACTGATGAAGAGTGGCATTCATATCTAGAACAAAAGCCAGTAATACACATTCGCCGCATCATTCCTTGGCGTAAAAAGATTAACTCATTCATACTCGATGCTGTGTCAGAAATAGCAATTCTGAGCTTACTAACAACAGGTTTTATGGTAGTTGGTACTATCTTTTGTCACGGCGTTGACCGGATTGAAGAAAGTAGAGGCGAGGAATATCAACCCACATGGATTTACAACGCCAAAATTTTTGAAGGCAGCGCGATCGCATCAATCGCGGTCTTCTTGGGTGCAAGCTTGACCGGTGCGTGTGTCGCGGGAGATGGGAAAGATGATTGATTTGCAGTTTGTTGGATGTGTAACCCTCCTAAGCAAGTCCAAAACCTACAGTATCAATGGCGCTCTCTATCGCTATCTCTATAGCAGCGATAGTATCAGACATACTCAGTACTATTTCCGTCCTTTGCCACATCAGTCTAAGACTGCTGACTTAAAGCTCAATCGGGACAAGGTGTTACGCAAAGTCTACGAGATTCCGAGTTTGTATAACCAGCACAGGGCAACGATGACAACCACAGCGATACAGCTCTCGTTTTTTTAACGCAAGGTAACATCTACTACCGCGTTCTATTCCGAAGGCAAAGGCGCAAGTGCGTCAACTAGTCCAAAAGGGGCGTATTCGTGGGGGTAAACGAGAAAGTGTCAGTATGTCTTGAAACCTGATAAGCCCTGTTATTGCGTGGTTATAGCCGATAAAACCAAGGCTAAAACATTTGTCTAAAGTCCTTTTTCCAAGGTTATTGATAGTGCCTAGCTAATTTGGCGTATCAGGATAACTGTTTCTAGCTAAATAAGCTTGTCAAATAACCTGATTTTACGGATAGTCAGTCAATTCTATACACACTTAAGTAATACAACAGAGTCAATGTGGCAACAAAAAGATATCTAGCTAAGTATCGCTTGCTCAAAGAAACTTACGAGGGCATCACAGTCAAAGGCATTTCAGATATTACTTGGTATCGCACAGTCGCATCCTTGAAACAATATTTCTCGCTTGAAATTGAATCCGAAAAAGCGAAAAGCATTGTTGAAATGTATGCTCAATTGAAGCGCAAGTGTCCAGCCTTTTCTTTTAGAACTTCTGATTTTAGCGAACGGTGGCAAGCCTTTAAACACTTCTATGATGCCGAAGAAGTTCAATACACAGGTCAGCAATTCCTAGCCGCGCTTGCAGACTATCTAAAAATCAATCTTGACGATGTACCCCGCAGCACTCGTTATTACTGGTTTAGCCAAGCATCACTTAGTTATAAGTCCGATAAATCTTACCAGAGCAAAGATTTAGCGCTAGTTGCATTTATTGCAACCCAATGGGCAATTAACAAGCGCTCACAACCGATGAAATCCGCAACCATCGAAGTTTTAACACTAGCCCTCTAAGGAGCAATCATCATGTCTGACAAGTTTACTAACAATGTCCGCGCTCGTTTGTACAAACAGGGTTATCAAGGATTTACCAAAGACGATTATACATCTGCCGCGATCGCTGTCGAGTGCGATGACCTTGACAATCCCACCAAAGAGCAATTGAGTCAAGCAGTTGATTATCTCAAAGTCAAATCGACAAGCCAATTATCTGTAGTTGATGAACCCGTTGAAGAAACGTTTCTAGTAGGGTCAGAAGATGCACAACCTGACCCAGAACTTGATAATAGTCAGCTTGCCATCGCCTCACCAGAGATTAACAGTATCACTGTAACTACTGAGGATAAGCGTCAGATTGTAACAGCCCAATCATCGGCGCTGGGGTTTGAGTTAACAGAACAAGAAACATTAAGTATCGCTGAAAACGTTGACGATACCTTTACCGACTACAGCCAATTCATCAGTACTATAACAGCTGCAATCAAGAACTACGTTGATCAGAAATTTGATGTCATTGAGCAATCATTTGAGACTAACGCCCAAGACTTGCGAGAACACGTCAGCAACAGAGCTTCTAGATTGAACCAAAAGGTTAACAACTTCTCAGGAGACATGAAAGCGGATATGGGAGTCATCCGCCAGAACATTAAAAGCACCCAATTCTCAATCCTCGCAAGGCTCAACGCGGCTCAATAGTGATGAGTTGACGCTGTTTGAGTGCTTGCTTATTCGGTGGGTGAGAATGAGCTACTTCTCAAGAATTGCTGTTAGTTTGGGTGCGCTCACTGCTGTGATTTTACCCTTGTACAACTGCTTGTATCTGCCAATGCTAGAGCAATCAAACTATCAGCAATATCTCAAACGAAAGTCAACTATTGAGCAGTATGTAAGGCGAATGGAGTATCACTGCAACAAAATATTTACCCCATCAAAGGAATATCGCTGTGAAAAGTTCAATCAAGCTAAAGAATCTGGTAACTTCCAAATCACGCCACCTAGAGCGCCAATTAAAAACTAAGTTCAATGCTTCTAGCAACTTAGTACTCAGAGCGCTAACAGGCGATAAATCTGCCCTGAAGCTGATAGGGCAAATGGGTAATGACGGGGCAAAGATTAGCGAATTCGCCCCGCAGGTTAGAGAGCAAATGTTAGCTGCTATCAAGGGGACTGAGGACTTAAACGTAGTCTTAAGCGATATCTACAAGCAAGCTGGTGTTAGCGGCGAAAAAATTGAAAGAGCAGTACAATCAGCAATTTTAGCTGACACTCATCTAGCAAATATCCTAGAAGAGATGAAGCTAGATTTCACTTCATCCAAGGAGAAAGAAGCGCTGCGCCATCAACAAGCAACAGACCATCTATTGCTGAAAGCATGGGTGGATAAACACATGATGCAAGTTGATGGCGAATATAAGATGTTGCAGACGGAATTGCAGACAGACATTAGACAACAAACAATTGACCTACAACATGATAGAGAACTGGGCAAGTATTACTTAGAAATGGGTGATAACGCTCGTGATGATTTTAAACCGAAAAAGCAATATGCTGGACGCTCAATTGTACAAAAAATCAAGGATGCCCTGCTAGGTTTCTAATAACTAAACCCGTCAGTAACTTTAGCCGTTCGCTGACGGGTTCGAGAAATACTCTGATACAGATATGACATACGACATTGAAGATGAACAAGAGGAAGTAGTAAGCGAAATTGCTCCAGATACGCCGTTACCAAAAGACTTAATAGAACATTTAGAGTCCCGCAAGCAGCACCGTCAAGATGTTATCAATACAACTGAAAAGTTGACTAGGTTCTTTGTCGGTTGGTCGCTAAATTCTACAGGATTTTTGATAGCTAAATATCTCTTAATAACTGGCGGTAGCGTTAATCTCTGGCTGGCAATTTCGCTCTCATTTTCTATATGCAGCGTTGGCTCTCTGGCTGGGCTAACGGGCTTGAGAGTTAATTACAACAGTGACGGATTAGAGGTGGATAATATGCAAAATCTTCTAAAAACTGCTGGGGGCTTAGTGTTTGCAGGTGTCACAACTTGGTTAGCAGTCAAAGACCATCAATATTTTGAGAATTTGACTAAAGAAACAGTCACCCAGATTAGCCAAGACATCCAAACCATTGAAAAACAGAATCCGCAATCAGACCCTTGGGTAAGTATTGCAGTCGCGTTGGCTTTATTCATTGGCTCTATTGCAATTATTTTTAAGGGGCGGGAATGAAACAGGGTGTTTTCGAGTTAGCGCTGGCTGGTGTGTGTGGTGTAGCCGCAATCATCGGGCTAGCAACATCGCAAACACGTCAGCCCTACGATTTGACACAGATTCAGTTCTGTCCAAGGTCAGCGAATGGTGTAGAGAGTCAAGCAACCCTAGATAAGCGTTTTTGCAATCAGCCGCGTTTTGTCCTCACTGAAGAATGGCAGCGCTACGGGCTGTATGGCAGCATCATTCCCTACAAGGGCGATGCTATTCAATGGGTGCGTGATTTGCCCACAGATAACCCTAATCAGTTGTTGGGTGGCGCGGTCACAGTTATTGGGCTATGGGGTGTCGTGGGTTGCTTGCTCGTGCGTTCACAACGCCTCAAGCGCACGGATTATGAATTGGGCGAATTTGAAAAGACTGGCGACTATGCAACTTGGCAGCATAATAAGTACAAACGTGAAATTAAGCAGCATTCGACCCAGCTTTATACTGAGCGCTTGAAAGATGGATTAACTGACCTAGACGTTCATTCTCGTAAAGAATTGGGGCTAACAGATGAGGAAAACGAACGCGCTAAGGCTCGAATTCAGCTAGAGGATTTCATTCTAGCCCGTGCTGTTAATCATTCTGTGATGGATAAAACCATTGCTGAGAATTTGCGGGATAAAGCCAAGGCTGACCAGGAACGCGGCAAGATTGAGGGTAAAACCAAGGGAGCGATCGCAGACAGTGACAATCAGCAATCAGTTGATCAACAACGAGCAAACGAACTTATAGAAGCGCTCAAAACTCATGAGGATGGCTGGCTGTGGAAGATTATCGACAACTTAACGCCACTGTGGTTAATCGGTCGCCAGGGGTCAGGTAAAACTTACACGAGTGCGGCTATAGCTCTTGTTAGAAAGCATTGCTTAGGGATTCCCATCTACTACTTGATTGACCGTCACGCGACTGGGGATAACTCCAAAGCATGGCGATATCTTGATACTCAAAACATTGCCGAGTCCGAGACAGAGATAGGCACTGCGCTTGATGCTCTGTGTGAGCATTGGCTATTAAGAATTAAAGGTAAAAATGACCTAGAGCAACCCGCGACTATCACGCCCGAACAAGTACTTATTGATGAGTACACCAACCTGAAATCATTGATTGGTGAACCCGCAGAAAAGTTTTACAAACTGCATCTGACAGACACCAGAAAAGCAAAAGTTAATGTTACTGGCATCACCCACAATGACACGAATTCAAGCTATCCCGAAGGGACACAAGCAATGAGGGAGGCAGGTACAATCCTTATTCAAAAATTCTCAGCTAACGGGAAAACACCACTGTCCAGAGTCAAGATTGTTCGCGGATTGCTTGATGACAATGGGGAGGAATATCTGGAGGCAGAGCGCACACTGCCAAGCTGGTTTAACCCAGAGGATATTTACAACCATTTCAACGGTAAGCCGATTTCTTTTGATACTTAGCTCTTCACTGTTAATTAATTTATGGAAATAGGTGAATACTATAGGCACAAGCGCAACCCTCAAAAAGTTGTTTATGTCGCTTATCGTCTTCTAGATGAAAAATGGTCAGCTGAGGGGAAACAAATAGATTCTTACCTTTGACTATACTTTTTTAAACTAGGATTATTCACCCCTTCAGCAATTATTTATTAAGCGGGTGCTTGACCGGAAGAGGCAAACGAGCCACGCAGTGGCGATGTGCGTCTGAGGTCAAGCACCCGCAACTTATTTAATCCGTCAATCTCTTGAGCCAAGGAAGTAACATAATTGATTAAGTAACTGAAATCTAAGACTCATCTAGGCCCATGCAGCTGGATAATGGTATTCGGTATTGGAAAGAGCCATTCTAAATACCGTAGCCGGGGGGAGTTATGAGCCAAGATACGGAATCCGTCGAGTTAGTTGTAGTCCAAAAATTGGAAAATGCCCTCAGTGCCAAAATTGAGGCATACTTTGCTGGCTCCATTGACTCTGACCCCGACGTGTTGGAGGAACTGCTTAAATCTAAAAACAGTGAGGGAACTCGTAGGGCTTACCGCAAAGATATCACGGATTTTTTTACTCGCATGACGGGAGTGCGCCCACAGCGCGATTCTATTTTGGAGTTTTTACACCTGGACGGTCACAAAGCAACGCTGGTAGTGACTAAGTACAGAGCCATACTCAATGAAGCTTCCCTAGCACCTAACACGATTAACCGCCGACTCGCGGCCATCAAGTCTCTAGTTGCTTTTGGCCGAAAGCTGGGTGTGTGCAACTATGCTGTGGATGTGGACAGCATCCCAGTGCAGTCATACCGCGACACTAGCGGTTGTACAGGCGAGGAATTTTTGACAGTCATTAAGGGGTGCGATCGCTCGACTTTAGCAGGTAAGCGGGACTATGCTTTGCTGCTGCTACTGTGGGGCAATGCTTTGAGGAGAAATGAGATTAGCACCTTAGATGTAAGACATTTTGTATGTTCTAAGGGGACGCTATCAATTTTGGGTAAGGGCAAGCAAGTACGAGTGACGATGAATCTGCCAAAAGTCACTGTGATAGCGATTACTGATTGGGTGATTGCCCGTGGTGGGGATATGTCTTCGTCCCGTCCGATGTTTACCTCGGTGGACTTCCAAAATTATGGTAACAGGTTAACTGGGGATGGCATTTATAAAATAGTCAAGCGTTTATTTAAACGGGCTGGGGTTGAGAAGCACATGAGTCCGCACCGTTGCCGCCACAGTGCTATCACTGCTGTACTTGAAAAGACTGATGGCAATGTCCGCAAAGCTCAAAAACTCAGCAGACACGCTAAATTAAATACGCTCCAAATTTATGACGATAACCGCAATCGTGATCAACTGGAGATGTCTGAGTTATTGATGGATGGGTTGGACGACTAGCAAATACTGAAAAATATACCAAGCTGAATGCTCAACGTTTTATGAATTTTGATTGGGGCGATTTGTGACATTTTTCTAATCGTATGTTTTGCTTTTTGTAGTACTACTTTTATCCTCATTAAACGAACCGTTATGGCACTTGCCCCTCTTTGTTCACAATTTTTTTAAGTGAATATCATTGTTGCTACTGAGGCAGGCAGGAGTCATCGTCGGCGACACTGGAGAAGACAATTTTAAAGAAAACTATGTCAATTTCCAAGCAGCCTAATTCCTTAATTACATCTAATTCATCTGAAGACTTAAAAATAATAACAAACTCAACAAAATTAGCTGAGAATGATCCTGGCTAGGCTGTTGACTTTGTGCCTTTTTAGAGGGTAAAAATTCATGCAGTTTCCGTGTCGTCAATATTGGCTGAAAATAAAGTTCTTCTTTTGGAAAGCGTAGATTGTCCAAAAACTTCAGAAAGCCATTTTTCAACATCTGCAAAACTAATAGTTTCCAGTGCATTTTTAATAACGGAGGTAGTTAAA
>Ga0209490_10000285_pt1 | contig 54471 bp, 40 predicted proteins | sample MAT06_FD_187209 | JGI IMG/M metagenome (GOLD analysis project Ga0209490, IMG submission 187209) | Freshwater microbial communities from Lake Fryxell liftoff mats and glacier meltwater in Antarctica - MAT-06 (SPAdes) (version 2) | ecosystem: Environmental > Aquatic > Freshwater > Ice > Liftoff...
AGCAAAGATTCGATGAGCGTGAAAGCGGCACGGTCGGTCGTACGATCATCCTTTTGACATTTCATTGATTGACACGATGTGGATGCGAGCTCAATGCAGATGTTAACCATATTCCTGTACCTGTTATGGATATTAAAAGTAAATTTCGTATAAGTATGTATCTGGATTCACTGATCGCAAGCTCGAACGCGAGCAAGTCGCCGAAGCACTTGCACTCAGGGCGCGAGAGCATTGTCCATTGCAAAACATATGCACATGTTACCATAACGAAGAACGCCAGTCCAAGCCATGCGGTGGTGCGCGATGACAATCGCAAAAAGTGCATGCTTGCAAGTGTGATCTCGGCGATCGGTAATACCACGCCAACAAGTCCACGAAGGCTTGAAGGAACGACGGTCCACGTCCGAAGACTAAGAATAAAGGAATCGAGACTTCCGAGTTTGAGAATCCCCGCAATCGCAAGAAGGGCGAAGGCTGTATCCAGCAGCCTTCGCCCAATCGCAACCCGATCGACTATCGCGTGCAGAATATGCAAGTGGGAGCCTCTTTACCGACGGACGGGTTTGGTCAAGCTGCGTCCAGGTTGGTCGACACCAGGGACGGCTGGAGAAGGTGGCACCGGTGAAGGTGTAGGGGGATGGGCTTGACAATCGCTGCTCCCCAACGGAGCTTCCGAGAGGCATGAACCGGATGCGATGCCACCGCTCGAGCATCCAATCAAGCCGCACCCGTTCACCACCCATGAACAGCTGAAAGATGCGGATGACTTCGAGCTGCTGCCGATAAGTGCCTGCGAAACTTGAAAGATGGAAACATTGCCACTCACCGAATCAGGACACAAGTTTCCCAATGGCCAGATACCGCAATACCGAGAAAGGTTTGGGCCATTGGGTGCCAGTGACGCACAGCATGTGGTGTTGGCCGCAGCTATCCAACACTGTGACGCAACAACTCCCATTGAGGTACCGACACCCGCCAAGCAGGCAATCGGGGCAATCCAGCGAAAGACGCGATTCATAATGTGTACTCCGATGAAGATGTGAATCACGCGGGCCTACGCAGCACCGCGACGCAATCGAATGAAAAGCAAGAGGCACACAATGCTTACGGCGGCTGTCCAGCCCGCGATACTCAGCCATCGACTGTTTGGAGGAGGGCGTACATTCGTGCCGTCGTGTTGCACAAACTTTCCCGCATCATCGGCCTGAACAATCGTGCCACTTCCATGAAAGTCCTGCAAGCTCCGAAAGGTAACCTTGCCCCGAACAGGATCAATGCCATCGAGTGTGGGCGGGGTGAGAAGCGCACGAACCTCAGATTCGGTGACCGCTTCCACTTCGACAAAGTGAAGCACCTCTTCGAGTCGTCCATCGGACAGGTAGTTTGAACAGCGATACGCCACACATCGGTTGAGCGATGGTTCGTGCCGCCAATCTGCAAACTCCCATCGCGTGCCGACCGCGTCCGGCATCTTGCTGCAGGAAGTGACCTTGGCTCGTGTTGTCTGGCCGCAGTTGTGTTGCGAATCCCAAACACCCGTGTACTCGACGACCATGCCCATGGTTTCAAACGTTGCATTCATGGTCCAGGTGTCGCCCGCAAATCGGAACTCGCCGCGTTCAAGCTGAAGATTGCTTCGGCTAAAGCTGAATCCGCCGGTCAGCATCTGGCCGATCATCCGGCGCGCCATCCGGCCCGCAGTCTCGACGTTATGTTCAATGGGCGCTTCCGCACCCGGTTCCATAAGAAACAAAGCCGATTCAGACATCTTCCAGTTCACGAGTTCGGATCGGATGGTGTCGAGATACGCAAGGCGGCCGCTCTCACTGGTGAATGTCTGATCTTCAAAGCTATGCCGCCAGGAAGTCGGTCCTCTCGACCACCACTGGTGGAGCATCTTGACTGGTCCACGAGAAACATATTTCTCAAGGTCGTGAAGGCGAACTCGTGATGGGTGATCTGGTTTGCCCGCGACATCAGCACGCAGTCGCTCGATCTCGCCCGGAAGCGCGACTTTATGGCTTTCAACAAGCCATGTGATGTGTTGTGGATCGGGGACGGTGAATGTTAACGCGGAGTCCCATGCCCGTGTCAGACTGTCTACACGTTCATCCGCAAATGCACGCGGTGCCATAAGAAGAAGTATCCAAAGAACAAGTAAGTAGTTGCCTTTCAATGCAGTTATCATAATATTACCCGTGTGACAAATAAAGTGTCAGACCCAGAGCGAGCGACCGGGTGGGCATTCGGTGCGACGCCGAGATACCCACACCGGCCGCTCACGAACGTAGCGCGGTCAGCCCGCGCCCGCACTGTGCCACCTGGCGATCAGCTCGGTCTTGGAACTGACACCAAGTGATTTGTACATGCTTCGCACATGGTCGTGGATGGTGTGGTGCGATCGTCCGAGGCGGATGCTGATCTCCAACTCCGTCAGCCCGAGGACAAGCAGTTGAAAGACCTGCTGCTGAGAGAGTGAAAAACGATTCGCGATTGCACGCTGCGCGGCCCGTGGGCGCACGATGAGCTTCGTGGCGATACGGGCGATCGCATCGAACATGGTGTGGACAATCGGCGCCTTGGCGAGGTGTCGCCGTTCATCACCATCGGTGAAAACAAACCCTGCGCAAAGCAATGGTGTTCCGTGATACCCATCATCGATCAGTGACCCGAGCGATCCGAGTTGCAGGCTGGAGGGGTCGAAAGGAAAGTGAAGTGGCTTGGCAGAGGCAGGGGAGTTCGCCCGGAGCCTCACGCCGCATTCGGCCCCGTGCGATGCCTGGGCTTCGGAGTTGGACGCCACCCTGAAGGCACGCATGGCTTCGCGGGCATGCGCAAGCCCCGAGTGAAACGTGGGCGATGAGATTTCGGCGAGAACCCGACTTCTCAACTCCGAGCTGTGCTCTTCAGAAACCCGCGATGCCACGCCGATGCTCATGGCAATGGTTGTTCCTGAATGGTCCACTTCGATCAACGCGGCCCAAGCACCCATGCACTCCGCACCAACCTTGCCCCCTCGCACGATGCGGAGCATTTGCTCGCACGCGCCATCCAGCCAGGCATCAACATCGCTGGTGGCAGAAACAAAAAGCCGACAGACGGAGTCGCACACCATGGCAACGGCATCGGTCGGCTCTTCGCGAGTCGTCTGCGTGTGTACATTGACCGCAGCTGCCTCAACCGCGGTCGTTTGAACATGTTCTAATACAGCCACTGGTGACAACTCCCTTTGCCTCTGGGCTTCCATTATGTCGGCAACCTGTGCGGTTCTGCAAGGGGTGAAGCCCGACAAGGACCGAGAATTGCGACTCTTGCGCGGATCCGTGACACAACGCCCGCTGGCGCGGCGCGGATGGGTCACTTGCTCTGTTTTGAAGGGGTGTTTTCGGCGCGTTTGAGACGGTGGAAAACCTGTCGATCAGCGTTCGGCAAGCGATCTGGCCCGAGTGAGAACCGAATCGAGCCGCAGATCCGCTCGCGCATCAAGGTCGAGGTACGCGCCACGCGCATGGTCGCTGTTGAGCACCACCGTGTTCGGTTCTACCGCATAGATCCCATCTTCCGCGTGCTCGTGACCGAGCACAAAGAGCCCGATCGACCATCGCTCCGCAAGCTGCGACAGTTGGGCCGGGGTGTGACCCCGTCCCCAGATCATCAGATGGGCCGCGCCCTGTCGCGGCATGTAGTCCGCATCATCAAGATCGCGCTCGATGATGGTCGGGTCGAAGCGGTCCATCAGTTCAGGCGCGGGCAGCGAATGGGCACAGAGAATGTCTGCGCCATCATCACGCCGCACGCGCAGCGCGATGGGCATTGAGCGAACAAAGTCGGTAACGGCTTCGCGCACGTTCGATGCCTGAGCTCCGAACACGTAGTCAACAGCCTCGTTAAACGCCTCAACCACGCGTACGCCATCTTTGGCGATGGTCGTGCCCAGTGCCTGCGCAAGCTCGTGGTTGGCCAGCAGTGTGTGAACACACTCAGGATGGGCCGCTTTGAGCGCGGCAACCCGCGTCAGAACCCGATACGAGAAATCCATGCCGTTTCCCTGGCGCTCACCGTGGATCAACTCGTGCAGCGTCAGATGCGCTGGCGATTGACCTTCAAGAGCAGCCGCCCGCACCACCCGGGCAAGATGGAGCGGGTTGTCGTGCAGATCGCCGGTCAGCACGAGCCGCGTGTTGGGTGCTGCCCGCACGGTGTCGATCGAACCCGCCCGGCACCTGGCCGCGCGGTTGGCGGCTGATCCGGAGTTGAGGATCGAGACGACGGCCTCCGCACTGCGTAAGTCGAGATGGTCAAAGAGATCGAGCAACGAGATCAGACCTCTTCATCGTCGGCGATTCCGCCAACGCGCTCTTTGATGGGCGTATCGCCGTTCTCGGTACCAGGGTCTGCGGGCTTTGAGCCCTCGTCGGTCGATCCTTTACCGACGATGCGTACACCCGACGAGCTGCCAGCACCACCGGCCGCGCTAACACCTGAACCGGTACCACTGGAACCGGTACCACTGGAACCGGCACCACTGCCCGAAGGCCCGGCCGTAAAGGCTTCGGGTCTGGGCAACGCGCCGCTTTTGCGGAGAATCTGCTCGGCCTGCAGCTTGCCGCGGATCAGGTTGAGCCGATTGAAGACCAGCTCCATGTGCGGACGCTCGTCCGGATCAATCTCAACACAGTCCATCACCAGTTGGTCAAGCAACTCGGGAACACGGGTATTGACCTCAGTCGGCCGCTTGGGCTTGGGAATCAACGCATCATCAAGCGAGCCCATGAGGCTGTCGCCCTTGGCCAGCGCGGTGGGGACAAAGTGCTTGGTGAGCATCCAATACATGGTCGCGCCAAGGTTGTAAACATCGGTCTTGGGCGTGATGGCGCGGCGGTGAACCTGCTCGGGCGCAATGTAATCGGGCGTTCCCTGGATTCGTTCCTTGACCGTGCCGATCTTGCACGACTGACCGAGATCGATGATCTTGGCGGTCAACCGATCATCCACGATGATGTTGTTGGGCTTCATGTCGGCGTGCACGAAGCCCTGCTGGTGCATCGAATGCAGGCCCTGGGCCACCTGCTCACAGACCAGCGCAAGATCCTCGAAGGTCTGCGGCGGGTGACGCTCCGCGCTCGACCCATCGACGTGTTCCATGACCAGGTAAAGCTCGCTGACACTGCCCAGCAGGCTCTCCTTCTTCCGGATCACCCGATCAATCTTGCGCACCGAGGGCGTGTTGAGCTTGCTTGCAACACGATACTCCTGCTCGGCCTGATCCAGAAAGCGCTGCTCCTTGTCATTGTTCTTGATGACGTGCTTGAGAGCCCAGATCTGCTTGGTCTTCGGATCTTGAACCAGAAAAATGACCGACGCCGCGCCCCGGCCGAGTTCGGCCATGACGCGGTAGCCTTCGATCACGTCCCCCGGTTTGCGAATCTCCAGCGGCAAAACGCTTCCCCGACACCGTTTCTCCGAGCCACAGCGGCGCCCGGTTGGAACTTCTAAACCTCGACTGCGGGGCTACTCCGCCACGCAACCTTCATCGATTCAACCACTTTCTTCCTGCCTTCTTTCTTCCCGCTTCTTCATCCAACCCATCCACCGCACCCGACAGTACGTGTTTCAGTACGAATGCGGACTGCAGATCACTCAGCCAGCCCAACATCCGACCCAAGAAAAGATTCGCGCCACCGACTGGTGCCGCGTGTCGCCCGATAAGGCGGGAAGTATGTCCCTCGCCAAGACAGGATTCAACACCGGAATCAAGCCGGACCCGAATGCACTTCAATCGCCGTCAGGCTCCCATACGGCCAAGGCCCGTTGATGGTTGATCGAGTGTACCTCGGTTTCGCCCGGTTTGACGAACCCAACCCCAACAAATTCAAAAGTGTGGACAAGGCGCATCCCTGATGAGCGGATAACCCTCGGAGTCTGCACATTGGCGACCCGAATACTCGGTTGGCCACCCGCTCAGTCGAGACCGCGACAAGCCGCACTGCTCAGTTCGAGGCCGAGAGTGCGGTCGAAGTACGGATCTGTTCAACTGGGAAAAGCCGGCCCGGGTCATTGACATTGGCGATATCCGAGTGCAGCACCACCCGATCGGCCGGGATAGAGAACTCCCGTTGGAGATTCTCGACCAGTGTTGAGAGCTGTTGAAGCTGCATGGCCGTGAACGGCCGACGGTTTCCATCGCCAACCAGGCAAATGGAAACCGCGTGGAGGTTGTACGCATCGCCGTTTGGTCCGGCGGCATGTGCCCCGGGAAGTTGATCCATCCAGCGATACCCGACGTGGACCTGACCATCATCCATGCCGTTGCCGTTCCCGATAATGAAGTGGTGACCAAGCCCCTTCAGATTGCGGGATTGGTTTTCAGCTTCGATCGAGGCGGGCGAGCCCACCGTCGAACCTGAATGGTGGATAACGATCGCCTGCCAACGGGCATGATCAAGCTCGCGGCGTGTGATGCGGATCGGATCAGAAGATGGGCCGCGTTGCCAACCCGTCGCGGCAAGGGGCGAGAGCGATAACCCATCGATCCGCGGGACCGGTCGCCCGTCGATCAGCATCAACATGCCGCCAACCACGGTCATCGCGGCCAGAAACGAAACCCAGACAAGCTTGGCGCGTGTCGAGGTTGTCTCATTCGCGCGGTTGGGGCGGTGTGCGGTGGCGCGGCGTCGCGACGAATGGTTGGGGTTCGCCATAGCGTGGAAGGGGGTAGAAATCGGCCGAACGGGATAGAAGGAATGTCTGCCCCTACACATTCGGGTTTCACGCGCGCGGAACTTCCCAAATTTCTTTAAGACGTGTCGGATCGTTTGATGCGCGCTGCCAAAGGCCGCACGCTCGGCAAGAATCGCTCACTCCTTCGGCGAGAGTCTGGCTCGAAGGTTGGGCTGGCGACGGCCGAACTTGTCTTCGACAAACTGCGGCGCGTAGTTCCCGCGCACCGCGTCGTAGCGATCGAAGGGCGAACGTTCTTCCGCCGGGGCCAGCAGGGGCTTGGCGCACGCCGCAAGCCAGATGGCCGCGACAACGGACAATCCGCCGAGAATGCACAGGCTGCCGAGCTGTCCGCGTGTTCGCCGGTTCATCGTGTCCTCCATACGGAGGATAGCTTATCGGCAGTCGCGTGCCGATGGGCTGTTCAATCCGCCACGTCGGATGTCACCGACCCGTTGACCACGATTCGTCCCGCCGGGTCCAAAATCACCCCGCCCGTGGCCGCGAGCTGGCGAAGACCCTCATAGATTGATGCGCACACCGCGGTCGCAAGGTTGAGCGATCGCTCGGCGGGAATCATGGGGAGCGTCAAGAGTTGGTCCGGATAACAGTTCAACAGGGTTTCGGGCAGGCCGGCGGTCTCTTTGCCGAAGAGCAGCGTGTCGCCCTTGTGGAAGTGGGCATCCCAGATCGGGCGTGAGGTCTTGGTGGTAAAGAGCCAGAGCCGGGATGGATCGGCGCGAACCGGCGATGTGGCCGCGAAACTCTCCCACGACTCATGCTCGGTGGGCCGAAGTCGAGGCCAGTAATCAAGCCCAGCGCGCCGACACGCCTTCTCGGAAGTATCAAACCCAAGTGGCTTGATGAGGTGGAGCGAACAGCCAGTGGCCATGCAGGTGCGCCCGATGTTGCCCGTGTTGTTGGGAATCTCGGGGTGCAGCAGGGCGATGTGAAATGTGGTGGAATGGACTCCGCGTGCGGATAAAGGATCGCCGCCAACGAGGCTCACAGAGGAGATTTTGGGCGATAACGGCGGCACTCATCAAGTGTATGAGGTGTGTGGACTCTGAGCATAAGTCGCTCGTCACTCAAGTTGACCATGCGGTGTTCGAGTAGATGGTCGCCGTTTTAAGGATCACTTGGACTCCGGCTCGCCGCGGGCCTTCACGCCGGGGTCCGCAGCGACCACATCCTTCACGACCTGTTCAAAGTCGGGCTGCAAGGGGTTGCCCTGCCAACGGATGACACCATCGCTCGACAGCACGACCACGTGAGGGATGCCCTGAATCTTGAGTGCGTTGTTCACGGTCGAGGTTTGATCGGTCGCCTGCGCGTACCCGTGCTTGCCCTTGCTGAGGAAGGTCTTGACCGTGTTCTCGGGTTCATCACTGATGCCGATCACCACGATGTCCTTGTTCTCTTTCTGCAGCTTGTCGAGCTTGGGCATGGCCGCCTTGCACGGCCCGCACCAGGTGGCCCAGAAGTCAAGCACCGTCACCTTGCCATCGCGGTTGGGCTTCTTGTTATCGAGAAACTTCTCTTTGCCAAGCGGCTTGGGAAGCGGCTTGCCCTGAAAGTTGCCCGCGCTGAGGTTGGACTTGTTGTGGTCGGGCCACTTCGCGGCCTTGTACTCTGCGGTATCGGGCGCCTTGTAGTTGGAGGTCTCCGACTTGGCATCCGCCTTCTCATCAGGCTGCTCGGCCGGAGGACGTGTGACCTTGGCCGCGATTTCGGGGGTTTCGTCGATGAGCGCGTTGACGGCCGACTCGACCGAGCTGGTCTGCACATCGGCGTACCGAAGATTGCCAGCGCGATCGACGATGTAGAAGTCAGGATCCTGCGTGCTGAAAAGGCTTTTGCGAAAGTCGCCCGACTCGTCGAGCGCGTACGCGAAGGCCGCGTTTGCTGTCTGGGCCACTTCGGCGGCCTTGTCAAAGCCCTTTTGATGATGAACACCGATCACGACCAGCCCTTTATCGGCGAGCTTCTCGTGCATGGACTGGCCGATCTTGAGCGCATCGTGACTGGTCTTGTACCAACTCGACCACGTCACGAAGACCACAACCTTGCCCTTGAGCGTTTCCGCTGTCGCGGCATCGCCCTTCCATTGTGTGAGCTTGCTCAACAGCCCGACATCGAAGGGCTTGTACGAGAGCTCATCGAGCTGTGCCCGCGTCGGACCTCGGCCCTCGAGCTTGATCTCCGGCTCTGCGTAGCCCGGGGTTGCGGCAAGCCCGCAGAGGGCGATGCCAACGATGGCGAGAACAATCGGCTTGTGCATGGAACGCTCGTGAGATGGTTGGGGTCGGTCGGCGGAACGCAATCAATGACCTTCGAGTTTGGCCTTCAGATCTTCGGCAGCGCGGCGGGCGATCACGCCCGGATCGTTGCGGATCATGTCCTCAATCGCGGGGCGAAAGCCGGGCATATGCGGGTTGCTGTACCAGCGAATCTTGTTGTCGGAACTGATGAGCATGGCGATGCCGAGCTCGCGCTGTGACATGCCGATCGCGTACCACTTGTCGATATCCGCGACCTTGAAGACCGACGAGAGCATGGCGTGGTTGATATCCCGGATCTTGACCATCTGGGCTCCCGCCTTGGCCACTTCTTCGTCGTACTTCTTCTTCTCCTCTTCAGACTGCAGACCATCGCGTTTGGCGATATTGGGCACGGCAACACCGATGACCACCACATCACGCCTGAAGGCATCCTGCGTCCGGTTCATCAGCGGAATCTGGCTCAGCCAGTTTTCATCCAGCGGATCATAGATATAGACCAGGGTGATGCGACCTTTGGTGACAGGGCGCGGCGTGAGCCAACCCTCTTCGGGCAGCTCGACAACCGGGCGGTCCTTCTTGATTTTTTTGGCGAGCGTGTCGTATTCGCTCGATCCGGTTTCATCAAAGAAGGCCGGCCATTTCACGGCCTCGTAGCTCTCCTCCGGTGGCTCCGGATAGGTGACGGTGAGTGGAAGGCCGGGCTTGACCGTGCCTCGAGTATCACCGGTTTCCTGCAGCTTATTCTCAAGATTCCTGGCGGCCTTTGAGACATCCCCCGGAACATCACCCGCTTTTTCGGGCGTTTCGGCCAGTAGAATGCCGGCCGCGTTCTCAACACCTGATGTTTCGATATCTGCAAAGCGCATGTTGCCTGCGCGATCGATGAGATAAAAGTCGGGGTCGTTGTCCACGTTGAGCAGGCTTCGGACCTTGCCCTTCTCATCCGCCGCGAATGAAAACGTCAGCCCAAGATCGGTCGCAACCTTGGCGGCCGAAGCAAACTCGCGCGGGTTGTGAATGCCGACAACGATCAGCCCCTTGTCGGCGAGCTTTTTGTGCAGTTGCTCGGCGAGTTTTGCAGCGTTGTGCGTCTGCTTGTTCCATCCGGCCCAGGTGACCAGCAACACGACCTTGCCCTTGGTGCTCTCGGACGTGGTGGGTGTGCCCGACCAGTTGCTCAGACTCGACCAGATTAAAGCGTCGTAAGGCTTCAACTGCATGGCATCGCAATCGGTGCGGTGCTTGCCCGAGCCTTCGAGCCTTACCCCTGAACCAGGTTGCGCCATCGCGAGCGGCGCGCCCAGAACGGCCGCGCCCGCGGCGGCAACACATGCAAGGACTGCAACGCTCTGACTCCGAACGAACATGATTGGCATAGCTCACGCGACTCCCGGCGGCAACGGATGTCGGAAACTCCGACCCGTGCGCACCATTGCCTGTTGGAACTTGTTAAGACTTAACCTGATGCACATCATCCCAAACACTTGACCAGACGATCCTCGTTCTCGTGCCCCCAGCGAGTATTTGAGACCCGTACATTCTACAGGTATGACGCTCGAAAGCAGCGGATGTTCACAAATGCACCGCTGATCCGTAAGCCTTTACGAAATCCGTACTTAGCCGCGTCCGAACTTGTAGAGGGCCAATCCGGCGGCCATGGCGACGTTGAGTGAGTCGATCGTCTCGCCTGTCGAGAGTGGTCGCATGGGTATTCGGACTCGAATGTCGCTTGATGATTCCGCCGCTGAGGTCAGCCCCGGTCCTTCAGACCCGAGGATGAGGGCGACGCGCGTGTTGGCCAGTCTTGCCGCAGCACTAGGGAGGTCCTCGGCTGAATGATCCGGCGAGAGTGCGGCGATGGTCCATCCGGCATTTCGCAGTTGTTGCAGCGGGGCAGGCCAGTTCTGGAGCCTTGCAAAGGGGACCGTGAGCACATTGCCCATCGAGACTCGGAGAGCCTTGCGATAGAGCGGATCGGCACAGCGCGGGCTGAGCAGGACCGCACACCCTGGCCCGCCCAGAGCGGCCGCGTTGCGGAAAATGCCGCCGAGGTTGTCGTGGTTGGTGAGGTCTTCGAGAATGATCAGCGGGCCGGCAAGCGAAAGAAAATCGACAAACGTGTGCGGTCGGGTCCGAAGACCGATCGCGAGCAGGCCGCGGTGCATGTTGAATCCAACGATCTCGTTCAAGGCGGCCTGTGCGACAAGGTAGATCGGTGTTGATGTGGGGAGCAGGTCGAGTTTGGAGCGGACGGTTTCGAGCCGATTGGGCGTGAGAAGCACCGATTTGGTTGGGTAGGCCGAATGGATCAGACGATCAAAGACGAGTTCTCCCTCAGCGATAAAGAGGCCGTGGTGACCATCGGGGTTCAGCGGATCGGTACGCTGTGAGAGTTCGGAATCGCGAATATTGGCGTACTCGGCAATGAGCGGGTCGGTCAGGGATTCGATCGGGATGAGGTTCATTGCTCGGAAGTGGGCTGGATGGACGCGAAGATGGGTGGGTGAGGGAGTGGGGAGCAGGGGTGGGTGGGATCGTGATCCCTCACTACACTACCAGCATGAACAAGAACGATACCGCCAAGCAAGTTCGGAATTTTGTGGTTGCCGCTTGTCTTTCAGTCGCTGCGATCGGCGCGGCGGGATGTGACGACTCATCATCCAAACCGCCGGCTTCGGCGACGGGCGGTGGTGGGGGTGCTGGGGGCAATGGAAACCCGATCAACAAGCTTGCCGAATCGCCGACATCGCTCTTCGGTAAATCGGCCGCGACGGGAAGAGATGTGGCCAAGCAGGCCGCCAATGCGCAGGCCGCCGAGCTGGGCACAGCTCAAGAGATCACCGGTGAGGCCACGGGTGTGACGGTGAGTGGGCTTGCATGGAGCCCGCCCGCGGCCTGGCAGAGCCGCGCCCCTTCAAACAACTTTCGGGCCGCGGAACTCGTGGTTGCTGGCGATTCGGGGAATGGCGAAGCGGTCGCGGTTTTTTCAACAGGCATAGGTGGCGATGCGGCGAGCAACATCGAGCGGTGGCGCTCTCAGGTCGTCAATGCGCAGGGTGAGCCCGCGCCTGCCGAACTCAAAAAGCAGACCATCAACGGTGTGAAGGTGACGACGGTGGCGATGGAAGGGACGCTCAAGGGCGGCAACATGGGCGGACCATCCAAGGATCAGCCCAACTACGCCTTTCGCGGCGCGATCGTCGAAGGTCCGACGGGAACGGTCTTCATCAAGCTCACCGGCCCGGTGGGCGCGGTCAAGCCGCAGGATGAGGCATGGAACACCATGATCGCGGGAGTTCGTAAGCAGTGATGGTGCGTTGAGGCTTCGGTCGATACGCGTCGTGGTTGGGAAGTCGATCCCGACCTGGTCATCACGCTTTCAATTCCCGGCAACCCTGCTCACCTTCGTTCCTCACCACGCATGACCCCCATCCAAGCCGCGATACTTGGCCTTGTTGAAGGCATCACCGAATATCTGCCGGTCTCTTCGACCGGCCACCTCATCATCACGTCGAGCTTGCTCGGGCTTGATGGTCCTTCCACCAAGCCCGCCATCAACGCGTTCAACATCGTTGTGCAGGGCGGCGCGATTCTCGCCGTGGTCGGCTTGTACTGGTCGCGCTTCGTCCAGATGCTGCGTGGCTTGCTCGGCAAGGATAACGCGGGCTTCCTTCTGCTGGTCAACCTCGGCATCGCATTCCTCCCCGCGGCCATTTTCGGCAAGTTACTCGATGACTGGCTCGAAGCGCACCTCTTCTTTTCCGGGCCGGTTGTCGCCGCGTTGTTTCTTGGCGGTGTGTACATGATTGTCGTTGACCAGCGTCGTCTTGGCGGCGTGGCGCGCCCGCGTCCAACCTCGGGCGAGCGCGGCGTCGAAGACCTGCGCCCTCACGAAGCCCTCTTCATCGGGCTTCTGCAATGTGTGGCCATGATCCCCGGCACCAGCCGCTCGATGATGACCATCACCGGTGGCTACTTCTGCCGCCTGCGACCCGCGGCCGCGGCGGAGTTCAGCTTTCTGCTCGGCGTGCCCACGCTCGGCGCGGCGTGTGTGTACAAGCTCTACAAAAATTGGTCGCTTTCACGCGGGCCCGAGGGCTCGCTGCACCCCAACATGTTCGAGTTGCTCGGCACCATGCCGATCGTGATCGGCATGGTTGTTGCGGCGCTCTCCGCGGCCATCGCGGTGAAGTGGCTGGTGGGCTTTCTGAACCGTCGCGGGTTGACAGCCTTTGGCTGGTACCGCATCGTCTTCGCCATCACGCTGCTCGGGTTGATTGTGGGCGGGGTGGTGCGGCTCTGAAACTGTTTGTTTGACGGATCACCCTCGCGTTCACGGCCCGGCCAATGGATACCCTCGCCCGTGAAAACCAGTTATCCCAAGGACAAAATCCGCGTCGTTCTCCTTGAGAACATCCACCCCCGCGCTGCCGACATGCTCGCGGCCGAAGGATTCAAGGTTGATGCCCACAAGAAAGCCCTTGACGGTGCCGAACTCATCGAGGCGATAAAGGATGCGCACGTCGTGGGCATCCGCTCAGGCTCGCAGGTGCGAGCCGATGTGCTCAAGGCATCGCCGCGGCTGTTGAGCATCGGATGCTTCTGCATCGGGACCAATCAGGTCGATGTGCGCACGGCGTGCCAGGCGGGTGTGCCGGTCTTTAACTCACCTTTCAGCAACACGCGCTCGGTCGCGGAACTGACCGTCGCCGAGATCGTCGGCCTGCACCGGCGATTGCTCGACAAGAGCGTGCAGATGCACAGTGGGCAATGGGATAAATCGGCCGCGGGCTCGCACGAGGTTCGCGGGCGCACACTCGGCATTGTCGGGTATGGCCGGATTGGTTCGCAGGTCTCGGTGCTGGCCGAGGCGATGGGCATGCGCGTGATTTACTTTGACGTTATGTCGGTGCTGCCACTGGGCAACGCGCGCCCGACACGAACGCTCGATGAGCTGCTCGGGGCGAGCGATGTCGTTACGCTGCACGTACCAGCGACCAAGTCGACCGATCGATTGATCGGGCCGCGCCAGATCGACAAAATGCGTGATGGTGCCTACCTCATCAACAACGCGCGCGGAAGTGTGATCGATATCCCCGCGCTCGCCAAGGCGCTCACATCGGGCAAGCTGGCCGGTGCCGCGCTCGATGTCTTCCCGAACGAACCTGCCGTCGCGGGCGAGACGTTTACCTCCGAGATTCGCGGCCTCGCCAACGTCATCCTCACGCCGCACGTCGGCGGCAGCACCGAAGAGGCACAAGAGGCGATTGCCGAAGACGTGGCGGGCAAGCTCGCCAAGTTCATCAACAACGGCAGCACCACCACGGCGGTGAATGTGCCGCAGGTCGATCTTCCGGGGCAGGGCGGGTCGGCCTCGATGGATGCCGAGTCGGCGCACTCGTCCATCGGTGAAGAGCGTCCGGCTCGGCGTCACCGCATTCTGCACTTTCACCACAATGTGCCCGGCGTGCTGAGCAAGATGCACAGCGCTATCGCGGAAATGGGTGCGAACATCGCGGCCGAGTATCTGCAAACCAACGCGGATATCGGGTATGTGGTGCTCGATGTCGATCCGACCGATGCCGAGCGTATCACCGAGAAGCTGCGTTCCATCCCCGAGACGGTGCGTGTGCGCATGTTGTGGTGATGATCGCTCCGGCAGTGGGCAAAGTTCGTGAAGCACCAAGAAGAACAAGGGCGTGCCCGGCATGATGGCCCGACACGCCCTTTGTACATGTTGACTACGTGCGCAGCGGCCGAACGTCAGTTCGGTGAACCGGGCAACGGAGACAGGAGATAGGGGAACTCGGCCGGGAACCGGCTTGCATCGAGGAACGCACCGTCGGTGAAGGCGAGGTTGCCGCTCGGGGCGCAGCTCCCGGCCTGACCGGCGTTGGGAATGGCCGCACCCATCACGGCGCGAAGTGCGATATCGACAACATCATCACCCGGACGACGACCGTTGGGGAAGCCAGCCAGATCGTTTCCGAACACACCGAGCCTGCTCTGTGCAGCCTTGGGAGTTGCGGCGATGGAGGTGTTGAGCCGCAGCATCTCGGAGGGGCGAGCGTTGGCGGGCTTGTTCAGACCGTCAAGACCCGTGAGGAAGATCGCGACAAGGTCGTTGCGCGGCAGGCAGGGCGCGGTGACCGAGGGGAAGAGCGCCTGAAGGATCGCAGGCAGCGTGGGGTTTGTGACGTAGGTGAGGAACTGCCCATCGTTGCGAGGGCGACTGGCGTTGAACTTGTCCTTGTCGGGCAGACCGATGACCAGCTCATTGACCAGCGGCATGCCGAGCCGCGAGACCTGACGCGCTCCGCCATAACCCGATGAACCGGCAAAGCTTCCCCACATCGATGATGGCCCGGATGGGCGTGAGAGCGTGGCCGAGGTCCAGCCGCCGATCACCGTTTCGCTGCCGCTGGTGAGAAACGAGATGGGCACTTCGAGAATGAGTGACGTGATGTTCTTGTCTTCCAGCACATCGCGCTCGCCGCTTTCCGGGCCAAGCGGGTTGGTGTTGACCAGGTCAAACACTTCGCCGAGATTCACCACGAACGGATCTTTGCGCTGACCGACGAACATGCGTCCAGATTGGTTGCTGCTCAAACGGATGTTGTATGTGTGCGCATCGGCGTAGCCGGTGTAATCGGCCATCGTCTTGTTGCCGATGTTGTCGGCGGGCTTGAGGAAAGAGAACTCGCCCGAGTTACTTTGATCGCTGACAAAGCCCGCGCTGCGGTTTGGACGAACAACGCGGAGCGAATAGCTCTCGACCACGTTGAGATTGGCGTTGTCGAGCCGACCGGGTCCGATGGGGCCGATGTTGTTGAGCGCAACAGGAACCATCACGCCGCCGATATTCAGCGAAAGACCGCGTGTCGTGTTGACGAAGCGGAACTCAAAGACGATGTCCTCGAGACCGTCACCGTTGTTGTCAATGTTGATCGCGTAGACCGCATCGGGGTTGAGCTTGAAGTAGTTTGGGCCGCCGTACGGATCCTGCAGCGGCAGGTAGTTGGCGACCAGTGTGACAAATCCTTCACGCCCCGGCTCATAGCTGCGGAACATGTAGAAATCGGTCGCATCGATCGTTGGGTTGGTCGCGGTGCCGGGTGCTTCGCGGTGGCTTGAAGCCATCGCACCCGCGGCAAGGGCCAGCGCGGCCGCGCCCGCCAATGCCTGAACTTTGTTGGTCGAACCGAACATACGCATGGTGTGAACTCCTTTTTAGCCGATCAACTCCCGGCATAAACACCGAATCACCGACAACATCATCTATGCCGGGACAACGGCCCCGGCCCAAGACTGGCACTCAGGACGGACAGAACATCCGTCCAGAAGTGGCTTACGAGGGCCGTCGTCTTGCAGATTCCGATGTTGCTGGAGATTGTGCCGATGCCTAATCGAGTAGGGGAGCTTCAGATGATCGGGAATTCACTTGCCATGCACGTGAGCGGTTGCTCTCAGTTCACCCGGCCCACCTGCCGCTCAACCTCTGTCTGAAGCTCGGCAACCCCCGGCTCCTTGTGCGCCAGCTTCAGCCAGTCGAGATGAACCGGCCTCGCCACGCGATTGTTCGCGGCCATTTTCACCAGTGAAACCTTCATGGTCGGCGAGTCATCGAGCTTGATGGCCTCGGCACCAACCTGCTCGGCATCGGCCTCACGACCGGCGAGCAGGAGCGAGGTGTAGAGCACCGTCGCCTTCTGCCGGAACAAGTCCTGATGCGCTTCCTGCACAATCTGCTGCATCGCCTTGTCCACACCCTGAGGAACCATCGCAACCAGGGCGTGATGTCCCTTGAGCTTCATGAGCGGGTTCTTCTCGAGTCGTCCGAGGTCACCAAGACGTCCGCTCGTTTCAAGCAGACGCTCGATGCGGAATCCCACGCGCTCGATCGTCGCAACCCCACCCTCCTGCCCCTTCACACGATCAAACCACGCCAGCGTCTTGTCGGTCTGCTGAAGTTGCTCGTTGAGCACAATCCAGTCGTTCAGATCCTCAAAGGTCTTGTTCTCACCCTGAAGACGCGCTTCCACCTGATCGCGGATCTCCGTGAACGCGATGCGTGCCGGTTTGTGCTGTTCGATCAGGCGCCCGATATCACCGGCAAGAAACGACCCGCGCACGCCGAACATGCTCAGTTCTTCCTTCACGATGTTGTTCCACAGCCAGACATACTCAAGCGTCGCGCTCTCGTATTTCTCGTTCATCACCAGATTGCGGGCGATGTTCATGCGTTCCTGCATGCCGACCTTCTCGCCGCCCTCTTTCGCCTTCTCCACCTTGATGGCAAGGTCCTCGCCGGGGGCCTTGCCCGCCTTGGCATCCTCAAGCCATGAGATAAGTCCTGTGCCGTTCTTATATCCGACCACACGCCCGATCTCTTTGCCCTCGCGATAGAGCAGCGTGGTCGGCATGGCCCGAATATTCAAAGCCTCGGCCAGCTTCGTGTCCTTATCCACATCAAACTCGATCGCCATTCCGTTGTCACCGACCCACTTCACCACCGCCGGATCAACAAACGTCGTCCGGTTCATCGCCTTGCACGGGCCGCACCAGACCGCCGTGGCCTTGACGATCAGCAACTTGCCATTGCTCCTGGTGGCATCGAGCGCATCGGCATAGCTCTTATCCGAAAAAATTGGCGGAAGCGAATGCGCACCAGCGGGAGCGGCCACCGGCGGTCTAATTTTAAGGTCGGACTTAGGATCGGGGTCGGCGACCGCCGCCGAGATCATGAAACCCGCCGCCACGACAGTGATGAACAGTCCGTGCATGACAAGCTTCCTGAAATCGACGCCCCCACCGATTCTCACACTATCGTATTCAGATTCGGGGTCCGACGGTTTCAGCGAATGTCCGCCACGGTGGGTGGATAACTATTACCGAACGCAATGTTTCCAGTGCAGCCAAGTGATAGTCAAATGCTCCGCGACAACTTGTCGTAGGCCGCCTGGACTCCGATGAAGAGCGGTGCTGCGACCTTGCGGCGATGTGCGTGCTTGAAGCGTGGGCGACCTGGTGTGGCCTCGAGCCGGGATGGCGATCAACTCCGTCTCCAACCCCTTCAGTGCTTTATCGCTTGCTCTCGTTGCCGCACACCTCTTGATCCCCCCACATCACCGCTCGACTTGCGTGTCGGTCGGAACGATGCTCGGCAGCGGCTGGGCCGCGGCGGTGGTGATGGTGGCGGGGCGGCGTCCCGGGGAGTTTGTTGGTTCTGGTCGGGTCGGTGTGGTGGGCGCCTTGGCCAGTTCGTCTTCGACGCGCCGCTTGAGTGTTTGCAAGGTCTCATTGCCGCGTGCGCTTACGGCGGTCAGCCAGTCGAGGTGCTGCTGTGCGGGCCTTCCGCAATCGAGCGCGGCCTTCACCATGCACATGACCATCTCGGGGCTGTGGTCAACGGTCATCGCCTCGGTGGCCAAGCGCGTCGCGTCGCGCTCTCGACCAGAGAGCAGCAGACTGGTGTAGTGCTTGGCATGACGTGTGAGAAAGACCTCGCGCGAGACGCGGTAGTTCAACTCGCTTGACTCGCGGCGAACCGCAGACCTGAAGCCCGCAAACTCACGTCGAACAAGCGCGGCCGGATCATCGATCATCACGGCCAGATCGCCGGTGCGACCGTTGCGATCCAGCAGCGGTTCGAGCCACGGGCGGAAGCGCACCAGCACATCCTTGGCGACCGGGTTGACACGGACCTTTTCCCACCAGTCGAGCGTGCGGTCTTCCTGATCGACAATGCGGTTCAGCACGATCCACGCGGCCAGATCGGTCAGTTGCTTGCCGCGAGTCTCGAATGAATCGGCGGTCTGGTCCCGCATGGTTCGGAAGCGATCGCGGGCTGACGCGTGCCGCTTGCACAGGTTGCGGATGTTCTCGCAGATGAAAGGTGCGTTCCCACCCGAGAGCATCGCATCCTGCTTGCGCAGATCGTTCCAGATGGTCTCGAACTTCTTGGTGGCATCATCAAACTTGCCGATCTTCACCAGCTTGTCGGCTTCGAGCGTGGGCTTGATGATGTCGGGCTTCTTGACTGGCGCGCGGGGCGAAGACTGAGCCAGAACCTCGGGCGGCGTGGCCACGCCCGTGCCGACCAGCATAGCTGCGATGCTCAGGATGACCGTCGGATTCCGCACGCACACACTCCGTCGAAGGCTTCGCAAGGCGATTGCTAAGAGCCCGAAAGATCTAAACATCCATAAGTACGGCGATCTGATCCGGGCACATCGCGGCCGCGATTGCCGCGGGTGCATCGTCAAGTTTCATACGCTTGGTGATAAGGCTGGTCACGTCAACACCCGCATCGGTCAACGCGCCGAGCCCATCGGCGATGCTCGCCTCGCGACACCCGAGGATCTGAACTTCGTTCACAATCGCGGGTGTCAGATCAATCCCCTCGGCCCACGGCCCGGCAACATCGTCGGGGTGAGCCTGACCAGGCGGGAAGGGAACACCGGCGGCGGACGACTTGAGCAGCACCACGCCGCGTGGTCGGACAAACTGAAGGGCAAGGCGCAAACCCTTGGCTGATCCGGTGCATTCGACGACCACATCCTGATCCTGGCGTCGTCCGGGTTCTTCGATGGCGCGGCTCTTGATTCCCCATCGCTCGCAAAGGCGGGCTCGGTCGGGCTGGGCGTAGAGCAAGCGGGTGCTCTTGTTCTGCCGCGCCAGCACCTGCGCGGTGATGAGGGCGAGTGATGAATCACCGATCACGGTGATGTAGGACTTGCTGGCGGCCCGCATCATCTGCCCAGCCTGAACCGCACCCGCGGCGAGCAAGCTGAAGACCGCGCGATCGTCATCGATCGAGCTGGGGACTTCGATCAGGTTGGCCAGCGGAATGCTGAAGAGGTCGGCGCAGCAACCATCGCGCGATGAGAGGCCCATCACGCGTCGCGCGCGGCAATGGCTCGGCAGACCTGCGCGGCACATATCGCAGTGCGTACACACGATTGTGGGCGAGCCAACGACACGCTTGTTGAGCAGCGACTTGCGTGCAAGCATCAGCGGCGAAGCGTCGGCGGGGATGTTGATTTTCTTGACGACACCGACAAACTGGTGACCGACGACACCGGCCCACTTGCCACCCGAATCGGCGGGCGACGCGAGCACGCGCATCGGATGAACGAGCGCTTCGCCCGAGCCAAGCACGGGGTCGATCGCGTCGGTCGCGACACGCAGGAACTCACCATCAAAACGGACGGCTCGCACGGGTGAATCCTCGGGTACCCCTTGCAGGGAACAGGCGCGGTTGTGGGATCAGGCTGTGTAGACTGCTTAGCGCACCGAGCGCGATTGCGACGATCAAGAACTCTGATGAACAGATCGACCGGCTGCGCTCAACCCTTCGGATCAAGGGCCCGGCGAATAACGCGGACGACCGCAAGGGCGGTATCAGTCGGGTCAGACGCTACAGGAAGCCACCGATATCGGACACTTCTTCGATGGCCAGCGTGGATCTGAAGATCAAGGTTTGGGTTCGGGCTCATCTGCACCGGCGATCGAGGGCATGCCCGCGGGCTGAGCGGCCTGCTCGTTGGGCGGCGGCCCGCCGATAATCGGGATGTAGTCGGTCCACACCGAATCGCGGTTGAAGGCCGGGTAAAAGTAAGGACGGCGATTGGCGAAGGGTGTCTTGTTGTCTTTGGCCCAGTTCTGCCAAGCCTTGCGATCGTCGCTCAGCGTCTCGTTGCCGGTGAGGGTCTGCAACGATGCAAGGGCGTTCTTTGAGACAACCAACTGATCGTCCGCCAGCGCGGTGATGAGGGCTTCGAGAACTTTGGTCTGGGCGTATTGACCGAGCGAAGAGGCCGCCTCGGCGCGCACATCGGGTTCTGCTTCCTTGTCGATCTTGGTCTGTTCAATCAGCGGGTCGATCGCGATGGGGTTGTGTAGTCGTTGAAGCGACTTAAGGGCTTCGAGCCGGACGGACCTTTCAGCGTCCTTCAACAGCGGAATGACGAGGGCCACATCGTTGGGCGAACCGTGCATGCCAAGACCACGGGCCGCGCTCAGTCGTACACCGGGCGAAGGGTCTTTGACATATTCCCGATACAACGCGAGGTAGGCATCGGCACCGCCGAAGGGCGCATTGGCCAAAATGCTTGTGCCGCGGGCGCGTTTGTCCGGGTCGAAGGGATCGGTTGCCCACGCCGCGGCATCTCTCACGGTCGGTTGCGAGAGGGCAGGCGCGAGGATGCTGTCACTCCTGGCCATCTGGGCGCGCTGCCCCGGGTCGATACACCCAGGGAGCAGGGCGAGCAGGCCGAGCAGGAGAACGGTGGATGTTGCGCGGGGTATGCTGAAGTATGGAGATTGACGCATGAGCACCACTTTATGTCGGTTGATCGGGTCTTGCAGGATCAGCCGATCGCTGAGACATTGGGGGATTGGGCTGTTGCTGATCGGAGCGGGAGGTCTTGGACTGGGCGGGTGTGCCGCCGCAAATCCTTCGACCGAGGGGGGACTTGTTGTCGGTTCGCGGTTTGAAGTTGTTGAAACCAAGGTCAGCGCGAGCGCGGTCCGCGCGGCGGATATCAGCCTCGATGTTGCGGGTCTGTTGCGATACATCACGATCGGGGACGACTCGACGGCACGATTGATTGTTGAACGTGGTTCGACACGGCCCGAGTGGACGGTGACACGCCGCGAAAGCAAGGGCGATGGAGATGAACCCAAACTCGTGAGCGAACAGCGACTCGTGCTTTTGGCGGATGGTTCGGTCGCGATTGCGGAAGAGATCGTGCATGATGAGGGTGTGGAAGTGGTCTTTGAGCCGCCGATGGTGGTGATGCCGACCGAGCTGCGGGAGGGCGGGCCGTTTGTTCAGCAACTGAAGATGACGGTTCATCCGTTGGGCAACCGCAAGCGCACGAAGGCGAGCGGGGAGGTAGAGTCCACCATCGAGTTGGTGGGTGATGAGCAACTTGAAACCGAAGCGGGGCGGCTTGAGACTCGCCATGTGAGGCACATCTTTGTGGCCAAGCTCAAACCCGCCGAGGTGAGCAACACGACGGACCAGTGGTACATGGATCGGATTGGTCGGGTGGCGGAGCGGCGAAGAGAGCAGACAAAGGTGATGGGGATTCAGATTCGATCGAACCAGGAAGACTGGGTGATCGAGCGAATGCCAGGGTAATAGGCCAGGGTGATAGGCCAGAGTAATGGGCCGGAGTAAAGGGCGAGTATTGAGCCGAAGATTCAGAAGATTCGTAGTGGGCTGTTGGGATCGCGCATCGAGGTGGGCGGACCGAGCACTTCAAGCATCGCGATGGCGCGGCGCCAATCCTGCAGGCTGCCCTGGGGAACTGCGACCGCAGTGTTGCGGATCGATGTCGCGCCCGTGCGCAGGGCCTGGGTTGCGAGGATACCTATAGAGGCCAGCGAGTTGGGCGCCATCGACAAGTCATCACTGCGGTTTCGAGCTTCATCCTCAAGCCGGGTCTGCTCACGATCGACCTGATCGCGCTCGGAGCGGCGGCGAGCCTCGGCCGCGCGGGCTACACGGTCGGACTCGCGCTGGGCCTGATCGGCTCGTGAAGGTGTGGGTTGCGCGCGTTGAGGAACTTGCGCGCGTTGAGAAGGTGCCGGGCGGGATGTTCGCTGTGCAGGGGCGGGACGGCTGTCGGTCTTCTGCATCGCCGGGCGCGAAAGCTGGGCTGGCGTGTTGGCGCTTGGCGTACCTGCGGCCCGGCGAGACATTTCTTCGAGTTCGCGCCGCCGCCGCGAGGCGAGTTCCTGCAGCTTTCGGCGGGCATCATCGTGAACAGTGGGTGAACCGATGCTTGTTTGCTGGGGAGGGGCCGCGCTGAGCGATCGCGGTGCCATGGTTGGTGCGGGAGGGGGAGCAAACTCAGAACCCTGGGTGCGACCGGTACGCAGCATCTCTTCAGTTTGGCGCTGAATGGTGGTGTTGACCGTCTGCTTGGCCTGATGGGCCTTGAACTGTCGATAGGCCCAGCTGATGGCTGAGAGCATGATGAACAGGACAAAGATGATGACCTTGATGTATTGATACTGATTGTTCATGGGCGTGTGATGGTACGTTGGTGCGGAAGTCGGGAAGTGCTTGCGAGAGTGAAGCGGGCCTGCGCCACTGATAAGTGTACGGTAAACGATAGGAAATGCAAGGATATTGTTTGGATAATGCTAAGTCGTTGTGAGGGCAAGGGTTCGAGACGACTTCCATCATCGGCGATACACGGCGAATCGCGAGCGGTGGGCAAACCGACTATCCTCGGGCTGGTTCAGGTGATCGATAAAGGACTTTTGTTTCCAATGACTATGCCATCATCAATGACTGTTGCCGTCACCGGTGCCACAGGGTTTGTGGGTCGGTACATCGTGCGCGAGTTGGTCGGACGTGGACACACGGTTCGCGTTCTTGTGCGTGATGTTGCCAAGGCGCGGGAAGTGTTTGGCGCGGCGTTATCAAAGTTGGAAGTGGTCGTGGGCGATGCCTGTGATAGGGTTGCGCTTGGGAAGCTGACCTCGCGAGCGGATGCGTGCATTCATCTGGTGGGCATCATCCGTGAAGTGCGCGGAGAGAGCGCGGATCTGGCACAGACCTTCCAGCGGATGCACATCGGCGCGACACACGCCGTGGTTGATGCTTGCCGCGGATCGCGGGTCAAGCGGTATGTGCATATGTCCGCGCTGGGTGTTGGGCCCGATGCGCGGGCGGAGTATCAGAGGACCAAGTGGGAGGCCGAGCGGTACGTGCGCCGGGGCTTTGGGGATGGGACGGATCTGGATTGGACGATCTTCCGACCGGGCGTGATCCACGGGCCAGATGGCGAGTTTATTCAACTGATGCACGACCTGTGTACGGGCGACATTCCGCCGTTTTTCTTTCTGCCTTACTTCGCGCGCAAGCGGCTCGACGAATCGGTGCCTGCCGGTCGGGTGGATTGGGTCGCGCCCAAGGTGCAACCGATCGCGGTGGAAGATGTGGCGTTTTCGTTCGTCGAGGCGATCAGTCGGCCGGAGACGGTTGGCGAGATCTACAACCTTGTGGGGCCGGATGTTCTGAGCTGGCCCGAGATGCTCGAGTTTCTGCGCGACACGCTCCCGGGAACCAAGAAGGGGTTGGTGCCCTTTCATATTCCGGGTGAGCACGCGGCCATCATGGCGACCGTGGCCAAGACGCTGGGAATTGGTCGGTTGTTGCCCTTTGACCGTGGGCAGGCGCTGATGGGCATGGAAGACAGTACCGCTGAACTGAACAAGGTGGGGGCCGATCTGGGGCTCAGGCCGCGAAAGTTCAGGGAAACGGTGCGGAACTACGCGGCACGGGTCTGAACGAGATGGATGGTTTGGGGGGAGGGGGGAGGTAGGGGGCGAGTTTGCGATGCCTCGTGCCGCGTCCACGGATGGTCCGCCCGCGGGACGTACGATGCAGGTTGGAACGAACCACTACACTCAATGAAAACTCCGCCCGGCACGGAGGCCGAGCAACACGAATGTCACTCAAGTACGAATCACGACTTTTCGCCCACCTGAAACACGACAGCTATGAGCCCGTCGGCATTGACGTGCTGGTGCGGGATCTTGGCATTGACGATGAGGATGCGGGGGCGTTTGCCGATGCGGTGCGCGCGCTGGCAACCAGCGGGCGATTGGTGATGGATGGGGTAGGGGGTGGTGGGAAGGTTCGGCTGCCCTCCATTCCGGATATGGTGACGGGTCGGCTGAAGAAGAACCCGCGTGGATTCGGGTTTGTGATGCCCGACAAGAACTATCGAGAAGGTGACCTGTTCATTCCGCCCGACCAGATCGGCGATGCGCTGAGTGGGGATACGGTCAAGGTGGCGGTGGTGAGGGGGTATCGCAATGGCGAGCGCGACACGACGGGATCGATCGTCGAGGTCGTCAGCCGCAAGCGGACGAACTTTACGGGTGAAGTGAAGAAGCAGGGGACACTCTGGCTGGTCTATCCCGATGGGCGCGAGATCACGCAGCCGATCGTTATTGATGATCCGACCGTCAAGAACGCCAAGGTGGGCGACAAGGTCTCGGTCGAGATCAGCGAGTATGGCTCGGGCAACACACTCTCGAAGGGTGTTGTCGTGAGGGTTCTGGGTGAGGCCGGGCTGCCGGATGTGGAGACCCAGGCGGTGATCGCGGCGTTTGACCTGCCGGGCGAGTTTTCGCGCGAGTGCGTGGAACAGGCGCGCGCGGCGGCTCAGAAGTTCGATGCGGATGTGGCGCTGGCCGCGAGCTCGGGCTTCGACAAGCACGAGCGGCTGGACCTTACGCAGGAGTTCATCTGCACAATCGATCCGCCGGATGCGAAGGATTACGACGATGCGATCAGCATCCGCAAGACCGCCGATGGGTGGGATCTGGGTGTCCACATCGCGGATGTGGCGAGCTTTATCGATCCGGGGAGCGTGCTTGATATCGAGGCACGAGAGCGGGGAAACAGCGTGTACCTGCCTCGGCTGGTGATCCCCATGCTGCCGGAAGTGCTGAGCAACGGCATCTGCTCGCTGGCCGAGGGTGTGGTGAGGTTCTGCAAGTCGGCGTTCATGAGTTATGACTCGCATGGAAAGATCGTGCGCGAGAGCGTTGGCGCAACGGCGATCAAATCGGCGAAGCGGCTGACGTATCTGGAAGCACAGGCGCTGATCGATGGTGACCTGCACGAGGCCCGCAAGCACGCGAAGACGGACCCGAAGTACACCGATGAGCTGATCCGAACTTTGCGTGAGATGGATCGGCTGGCCAAGGTGATCAAGGCGCGGCGTAAATCGCAGGGGATGATTCATCTTGAGTTGCCCGACGCGGTGCTGATCTTTGATGATGCGGGTCATGTGATCGACGCGGTGCCGGAAGACAACGCCTTCACGCACACGTTGATCGAGATGTTCATGGTAGAGGCGAACGAGGTGCTGGCGCGGCTGTTTGAAGGCATGGATGTGCCGCTGCTGCGCCGTGTTCACCCGGAGCCGATACCGGGTGATGTGACGGCCCTTCGTCAGACGGCCAAGGTGGCGGGCTTCACGATCCCCAAGAGCCCGACGCGCCAGGAACTGCAGGCGTTGCTCGATGCGACGGCGGGCACACCCGCGGCACGCGCGGTTCACTTTGCGGTGCTGCGGACATTGACCAAGGCGGAATATTCGCCCGCGCTGATCGGGCACTTTGCGCTGGCCAGCACGGCGTATGCGCACTTCACAAGCCCGATCCGAAGGTACCCCGACCTGACGGTTCATCGCGCGCTCAGCGAATATCTGCGCCAGACCGACAATGGGCATGATCGGCCGAAAAACGAGAAGGAGCGCAAGCGTCTGGGGCTAGCGCTGCTGGATGTCGGGCCTAAGCGTGGTGTGTTGAGCGAGGATGAGCTGGTCGAGATCGGTCGTGGTTGCACGCGCACTGAAGAGAGTGCTGAAGAGGCCGAGCGCAGCCTGCGCCAGTTCCTCGTGCTGCAACTGCTTGAGAATCACCTGGGCGAGGCGTTTCCCGGCGTGGTGACAGGTGTCACCGGCGCGGGTGTGTTTATCCAGCTCGACAAGTATCTTGCCGAGGGCATGATCAAGACGGCGGACCTGCCGAGCGGGAGTGCCTCCGGGCGCGGCGCGGGCGGCGGGACTAGCGGCGGGACTGGCGGCGGGCCTGGCGGCCGAAATGGGGGAGGTGGGGGTGGTGGGGGCGGCGGATCATGGGGGAGCGGAGGTCGGTGGACGGTCGATCAGCGCTCGGGCGCGCTGGTGAATGCCACAACCGGACGATCGTTCGCGGTTGGCGATCGGGTGAGCGTGACGATCGCGGCGATTGATCTGGCCGCGCGGCGGATGGATCTGGTGATTACCGATGGCCGCTCACGCGAGGTGGGCAAGGCGAAGCCGTTGACGGTCGGACGTCCGAAGCGAGAAGAGGATGATCCCAAGGGCGGGCGCGAGACGGGCGGGGATCGACGGGCCATGCGGAGTCGTCAGCGCGACAAAGCGAAGACGGACTTTCGTCAGAAGCGTAAAGAAAAGAAGAAGAAATAGATGACCGGGTGCAAAGTTCTTTGATGGGTCGGGGATTATGCCCGCCGGATGAAAGAGCCATGCTGATTGTGTGACTGATTGTGTGCCGGTTGAGGAATCGGGGTCATGATTCTGCATCGGGCACTTGGTGTGGTGAATGCGCGTACTTGGGCGTGTTTGGAACGAGTTTGGAATGATGTCATGCGCACGATGACGATTGGTTGTGTGGTGTTGGTGATGTTGCAGTCGGGTGCAGCAGCGTGGGCGGGTGACCTGAACGCCGGGAATGCCCGCGTGAATCTGCTGGGTCCGGTGGTCTTTGATGCGCCGAATGGTGATGCGGCGATCACGACCGACTCGGGCGCGCCTGACCAACTTTATAAGTATTGCTGGTACTACCGGTCGGAGGCCGACCCGCAGCCTCAGACCCGTCTCTTCAGCGCGCTTGTGTCGCCGATGCAGAGCTATGTGGGCGATACGGCGACCATTGTCTGGCCGAACAACGGCCCGGGCACGTCGGATGCTGGTGGTCGGTTTGATGCGGCGCTGGTCGTGAAGCTGATCGACGGGCCGGTCGGTGGCGCGGCCCGTGTGTCATCGGAGATGCGCATCAAAAACATCAACTCGACGACGCGAACGTTTCGCATCTATCACCTGCTCGATCTTGATCTCGCGGGTGGAGGGGCGAACCCCAGCTCGGATGACAGCGTCATGATCTCGACGACCAATCCGCCTGCAGCGCGGTACTCCGAGGCGTCAACGGCGAGCTTTGCTGAAGTTGTGGCACCGGGTGCGAACCGCTTCACGGTCAATCAAGGGCTGGCCGTTCGCACGTTGCTGAACGGAAACCGGGGCACGGTGGATCTGAACAATGCGGCAGGCCCGTACGTCGGAGATGGGGCGAGTGCGTTTGAGTGGATTGTGTCACTGGCACCGAATCAGGAAGTTACGCTGACCACGGCCTTTGGCATCAATATGGCAGCGATAGTACCGCCAGCCTGCCGCGCCGATTTCAATGGTGATGGCCAGCCCATGGTTCAGGATGTGTTCGACTTTTTGATCGCTTATTTCGCGGGTCTGCCGAGTGCAAACGTGAATGGTGATGCGGGCGTGTCGATACAGGACATATTCGACTATCTTGATTCGTTCTTCGGCGGATGTCCGTGAGGGTGAAGCCACGAGGCGGGGTGTCGAAGTTTCAATGCGAGCTTTGAGTCCATCCACGCCACGGAAAGTCTCGCGGCATCATCTCTGGTCGATCGTTGAGGTAGGCGACCAGCCATTCGAAGGCATCGACCAGCCGCGGTCCTGGGCGGTTGAACATCTGGTTTCCATCCACGATCGCCACGCGCGATGTTGAGACCGCGGGCAGGAGTTTCCACCACGGTCTTTGGGCCAGCAAAGTGGTCTCGCGGCAGGCGGTTTCGAGCGGAAGCCCGCACGGGCAGACGATGACGACTTCAGGACGCGAGGCGGCGAGGACTTCCTCGGGAATCCGCACGCTCTTGCCTGCGGTGCGCATGGTCTGGCCGATGGGTCCGGCCGCGGCACCCGAACCTTCGACGGCGCGGGTCGGGTTGAGCGGGTGCTGTCCGCCGGCGCGTTCGATGAGTTGGGGTGTCCAGTGGCCCCCGATGAAGAGTGGGTCGGTCCACTCAAGAAAGGCGACACGCGGGCCATCGAGATAGGGTGTCACAAGCTCTTCAGCCCGATAGACCCGCGTGCGGAGCGCGATGACGCACTCAAGGGCGGCTTGATCCATATTGATCGCACGCCCGATGGTGAGGAGGTCGTCGAAGACCGCCTCGAAGGTCGTGGGGTTGAGGCTGACGATCTGTGGCCGCGATTCCTCGGGCATGGCCGCGACGATCTGGCGGACGGTGTTGAGATCGATCGAGCAGACTTGGCAGAGGTCCTGAGTCAGGATGACATCGGGGCGGAGAGCGGCGAGTTGTTCGGCATCGAGGGTGTAGAGCGATTGGCCGGTGGCGAGTTGAGCCCGCACGGCCTGATCGATCTGGGCAGATGAGTTGAACTGGGTGCGCTGAGCGGTAAGGACCGCGACATCGGCGAGCGAACCATCGGAGGGCCAGTCGCACTCGTGGCTACGTCCGACGAGTTGAACCTGCCCGGATCGGAGGCCTGCCTCGGCCATGATCGCAAAGAGAGACTCGGTTGCGGAGGGAAGGAGGCTGACGACTCGCAGGGGTGGCATCGGTTCAAGGGTACGGTCGATGGGCGACCCGTCGTAAGCGGATGCCGATGTCGCGAGAGCCAATCATCCGATAAAGAAAAGTTAGGTCAACTCGTGGGGATGGTGCATCCAGGCGATTGTGTCACGGTAACTCACAAAGTCCCGTGGCATGGGCCGCGTGAGATGCTCGGGCCAGCCGGCACAACCGCGCGGTCGAGCCCAAACCAGATACGCGAGACGGGGCCTAAAGAGCGTCCGATGCACCTGAAACCGGGTATGTCGAGACTGTCTTGTGGCGATACGGGCGCTACCCTGAAGACTTGGTTTTTCTGCGAGGAGTACGTGATTTGAACGCTCGAAAAGCTCAATCGGTAAGTTTCCGAGGTCCCCGTGCGATGAGGGGTCACGTTCTGCTTGCCCTGCTGGGGTCGGTCGGTCTGGCGGTGGGGTTTTCGGCGTTGATCGCGTATCCGAGCGCGGCGCGTCAATCCGATGAGCCGGTGCAGCCAGCACAGCCAGCCAGCCCGCCGCCGCCAGCGGTGCAGCCGGGTCAGAATGCGGAAGAGGTCCAGCGGATTCTGCGTGGCATTCAGGAAGAAGCGGCCAAGCATGCGGCAACGCCCCAACCGCCAGCCGTGGTACAGCCGGTTGTCCCGCCCCTAACGCCGCCTGCGACTGCACCTGCCACGGCCCCTGCGTCGGGCAAATCGAACGGCGGAGCGAAGGGTGAACCGACGGATGCGAGCAAGAAAGATCAGACCAACGGCAAAGGTGGGGCGACCAAGAGCACGGGTTCCGGTCGTGATGCGACCAAGTCGCCGCGAACAGGTGGGGGGAAAGATTCGCCCCGCGTGCCGAACAATCAGCCGGGCGCGGGTGCAGCACCGAAGGCCAACCCGATGGCCCCTTCAAACGTCAACATGACCGGGATGGCCCAGCCGGGCGGGGCAGGGGGCGGAGAGGCTTCGGTGGTGCCGCCGGTCGAGACGGCGTTCTCGGATGATGGCAAGAACTTTGTCTTTAACTTCACCGATGCGACCGAGCTTGCGGTGATTGTTCAGTTTGTTCAGCAGGCGATGAACCTTCAGATCATCGCGACCGACTCCGGGCTGATCGGACAGAAGGTCGTCTTGATGACGCCCATCACGGTCACGACCGAGCAGGTGCTTCCCTTCCTCACTTCGCTGCTTGAGGCCAAGGGGTACACGATGACGCGCGACACGCGCGGCATCTACATCATCTCACCATCGAACCAGATCAACGTCTCATTCGGTCGCGATCCGAACAACTCGACGCGGGTCATCCCCACGCCGGGCCTCAAGCCGATGGCCATTCAGGGCGTGATCAACACGCTGCTCAACGCCAATCGTGGCGCGGGTGGGGGGGGGAGTGCGAGCCAGCCGCAGTTTCTTGATGATCTCGGCGTGATCATCATCACCGACACACCCAACAACATTGCGATGGTCGAGTCGGCCGTCAAGGTGCTGGTTGAAGAGCAGGCCAAGGTGACGATTCAGCGGTTCCCCGTGGTCAATGTGGCCGCGGCGTCGGCGCGAGATCGCGTGATTGAGCTTTTGGGGTCGGGCATACTTTCCAGACCAGTCGGGATTCAGGGTGGCGCAAACCCGGCGGGCATAGCGCAGGGTGCTTCAGGCTCGATGTCCAACATTCCCGAGCGGCTCTCGCTCGATGCTTCGACCAACGCGCTGCTGTTTCGCGGGCGCGCTGATGAGTCGATTCTGCTGGTCCGGTTGTTGCAGCTTGTGGATGTTCCCAATCAGCTTGATGCGCGCTGGTACAACATCGGCAGCCGCGCGGCCGAGACGGTGGTCGATGCGGCACGCCAACAGCAGTTGGGCGATGTGCGATACTTTGAAGGTGGCGAATCGGGTGGCGGTAACACAGGGGCCACGGGTTTGACAAGCCGCGGGCGCGTTGGTGGTCAACCCAATGTGCCCGGCTTCCAGCAGCAAGGGCAGTCTGATGTGACAGGCGCGGGGTTTGTGGTCTATCCGGATGCGGGCGGGTTTATCTATCGCGGCACAACCCAGCAGCACGCCCGCGTGGAAAAACTCATCAAGGATCTTGGTCCGCTCAGTGAGTTTGACGACACGATCACGTACGAGTTCATCAAGCTGAAGCACTCGAAGGCGACCGATCTGGCCACGACCGTGACCGATCTGCTCAACAACTCGACGGCCAGCGGCAACAGCGGGTCGCTGCTCAGCCCGAGGCTTGGCCAGGGGTCGCGGCGTGATACGGCGACCAGCCGCACACGCGACCGCGAGCGGCAGGTTAGTGGCGATGCAGACCCCAGGGCCGCGGCCGCCGCGGCGGTTGCGGGCGAGGTTACCGAGATCAACAGTGAAGATGTGCATGTTCTGGCCGATGAGCCGACCAACCAGGTGGTTGTGAAGGCACCCAAGCGACTTCAGCCGCAGCTCAAGGCGCTGATCAACAAGCTCGACCTTCGCCGCCCTCAGGTGTTTATTGAGGCGAAGATTGTGGCGATCAGCACGAGCGATGATTTCAGATTGTCGGCGGAAGTTCAGCAGATCATCGGGCAGTTTGCGTTGAACACAAACTTCGGTCTCGGCACGATCGGTACGGCGGCCAGCGGAACCACGGGCAGTACGGGCACGCTGCTTGATCGCAAGAACGCCTCGACAAATCTTTCGGGCCTGACGACCGCGCTCATCCGCAGCAAGGATGTGCCGTTCATCATCAACGCCATCCAGCGCAACACCGATTCGCGGATTGTCGCCTCACCGCAGGTGCTTGTGGATGACAACGAGGAAGCAACCGTCGAGAGTCTCGATCAACAGCCGACACTGACGACAACGCTCGGTTCGGGCACGACATCGAACAACACCACGCAGAGCTTCGGCGGGTTCGAGCCGGCGGGTCCGAGACTCACGGTGAAGCCGCAGATCTCTGAGGGTGGGTATATGAAACTTGAATATGAGATTGAGCTTTCGAGCTTCACGGGCGAATCAACTGTTGCGGGCGTGCCGCCGCCCAAGCAAGAGAACCGCGTGAAGGCCGACTCGGTGACCGTGCCGAGCGATACGACGATTGTCGTGGGCGGGCTGACGTTTGAGCAGACCAACAATACGGTCTCGGGCATCCCGCTGCTGCAGGATATTCCGCTGGTGGGCAACCTGTTCAAGGATACCCGGAAGAGTAACCGCAACATCACGCTCTATGTCTTCATCACGCCCAAGATCATGCGCGATCCCTCGTTTGCCGATCTCCGACTGCTGACCACCAAGCCGCTCTCGGATTCACGGCTTGCGCAGGAACTTCCGCCCTCGCAGCATGAGCGGATCGATGTCATCGACCCGGCGCGTGCCCAGACCGAGACGAGGATGGAAGATCGCATTGTCAGGCAGAAGGAAGAGTTCGAGATCGTTGAACCCGAGCCGAAGAACAAGAAGGGCAATCGCAAGAGCGGCACCATGTACGAGTGATCCACGTGTGCACGATCCGCGGCCGCTCGCGGCCCTGGCCCTATGCTCCGCACGAGCGCCCGTTTGGTAACCCACCGGATAGACCTCAGCAATGGCGATGAAGAAGCTCCCATTCGGAAAGTCAAACGGCAACGGCAACGGCAAGCCCGGCACGCCGGTTGTGAGCACGTCCAAAGATCTGGTGGCCGCGAGCGCGACGGATTGGGCACGGATCGCTTCGCAGTTTGCCGCGCCCGGGCCGGGTGGTGGGGGTGGTGGGGGGGTGGGAATGCCCGCCGCCGTCGGGCTGGAACTGAAGCCCGAGCAGCTTCGGAGTTTCTCTCGGCTTCCGGGGTCCGATGATGAACCGTGGGATGTGTTGCTCTCGATGCTCGCGATCGACGAGCACACCGCGCTCGAGAAGCTCGCCCATCGCACGGGGCTGCGGCTCGACATGGAGCCAAGGTTCAATGAATCGGCGGTCAAGTTCTACGAGTTGATCCCCGCGAACCTTGCGCGCGAACGACTGGTCGCGGGCCTGACGAGCGACGGTCACGTGATGACGTGCACGACCGCTCAGCCGATGCAGCCGGCGCTCTTCTCGATGCTTGAAGAGCGGCTGGCCATGCCGGTGCGGCTGGTGTTGTCTCCCCGCGCTGCGGTTGTCAACCTCATCAACCGCGGCTACGAGCAGAAGCAGGATCTGGTCACCGAGATCGTCGAGGAGATGCCCCTCGACGAGCGTGCGATCGAATCGGCCGCGGGTTCGATCCGCAACTCGACCGATCTTCTGCAGCTTGCCCGCCAGACACCTGTCATCCGGCTGGTGAACATGATCCTCTTTGAGGCGCTGCGTCGGCGCGCTTCGGATATTCACGTTCACCCGATGGAGCAGAAGCTCGTCATCCGCTTCCGCATCGATGGCATGCTGACCGATGCGTTTGCGCCGCCGCTCTCACTGGCGCCGGCGATCAGCTCGCGGTTGAAGGTCATGACCGAGCTGGATATCGCCAACCGTCACAGCCCGCAGGACGGCCACTCGTCGGTGCGCGTGGGCAACCGCAAGATCGATATCCGACTGAGCGTGATCCCGACGGTGTATGGCGAGCGCGTCGTGCTTCGATTGCTCGACCAGAGCCAGACGCAGCTCTCGCTCGACGATGTGGGCATGACCCGCGCCATGCAGAGCGAGTTTCTTGATCTGGTCCGCCGGTCGAACGGCATCATCCTCGTCACCGGCCCGACGGGTTCGGGCAAGACGACTTCGCTGTACGGCGCGCTCGGCAAGGTCGATCGGACCAGCCGCAACGTGATGACGATCGAAGATCCGGTCGAGTATCACCTTGAAGGCATCAGCCAGACCCAGGTCAACGTGAAGCGCGGCGTGACGTTCTCCGCGGGTCTTCGCTCCTTGCTGCGGCAGGATCCGGATGTGATTCTGGTCGGCGAGATCCGCGACAAGGAGACGGCCCAGCTCGCCGTGCAGGCCTCGCTCACGGGCCACCTTGTGCTCAGCACCCTTCACACCAACGACGCTCCGAGCGCAATTGCACGATTGGTGGATATCGGTGTTGAGCCTTATCTCATCACCTCAACCTTGCTCGCGGTTATCGCCCAGCGGCTTTTGCGCCGGAACTGCCAGACCTGCAAGGGCACGGGCAAGGGCCTGGGGTTTCAGGGCAAGTGCGAAAAGTGCCTTGGTTCAGGCTATTACGGGCGAATCGCCGTGTATGAGATCATGAAGATGAACGATGAGCTGCGTCGCCTGACCGGACAGGGCGCGGATGCGGTGACTATCGCCGAGAAAGCCCGCGAACTGGGCATGAAGACGCTGTTTGATGATGCCCGCGACAAGGTCGCATCGGGCCTGACCGATGAGACCGAAGTGCAGCGCGTCCTCTATTGATGCTCAAGGACCACAACGACCCAGGCCCATGGTTGTGGCGTGGGCTGCACCAACGGCGACCGCCGGCCTGAGAGTTGGTTCCGGGTCTTGGGCAGTACAAACGTCACAAACGGTTCTTGACCTGCGCCTTGACTTTTCGCGCCTGATTTGCATCTTCAATCTTCCAGCCGTTGGTTTCTCTGGCGGCTCTGGCAGGTGCGTCCGCGGATCGCGGGCGATTCTCCAGCACGCTTCGTTCGTTGGTGGATTCCAACGCTCGTTGCTGAACGCCGTCCGGGCAGTCCTCGCTCGCGGTTTCGATCGGTCAAAAGGAGCTTCGCATGATGGCCGTCCTCTCGCCCACCACGCCTATCCGGAATCGCGCCAAGCCGATCCTCGCGAATCCCGCGCCCAAGACCGCACACCAAGCAAGGCCTGAGGCCGCAAGTTGGCGTGAGCCCGACGCCGCGCCATTATGGGCAGCATATCTGCCGAATCGCGACCCGGAAGCGTTCTCGAAACTGGTTGAGGCGTATGCCCCGTATGTGCAGCGTGTCGCGGTTCGCGTCTCCAAGCGCCTTCCGCCCAGCGTCGATCCCGACGATCTCTGCTCGGCCGGAAACTTCGGACTCATGGATGCGATCAGCGGCTTTGATCCGACACGCGGCGTCAAGTTCCAGACATTCGCGCTCAAGCGCATTGTGGGCGCGATGAACGACTCGCTGCGAGCCCAGGATATTGCCCCGCGATTGGCGCGCCGCCGCGAAGCACTGGTCAAGAAGGCACGCGATGATTTCCGCAAGTCGCAGGGGCGCACGCCCACCGAGGAAGAGATGCTTCGTCTTTTGCACGCCGACGAAGTTGAGGCACGCGCGATTCTCGATGGCGCGGCCATCCCGGTGCTCGGATCAATGTCCGCGCCCAACGACGATGGCGATGCGGTGAGGGGATGCACAGAAGCGACGATCGTCGTTCCCGCCCAGCGCACGCAGCACGCGTCGCCCATTGTCGCCATCCCGGAGCGCGATGTGCAGAAGTGGCTCGGGCGCGGGCTTTCGCGGTCTGAGCGGTTGATCATCTGGCTGTACTACTTTGAGACACTCAACATGAAGCAGATCGGGCAGACACTCGGAATCTGCGAAGGTCGCGTGAGCCAGATCCATGCCCTGCTCCTCGAGCGGCTTCGCGCCCGCATGATCCGCGAGCACGAGGGGGAGTGAATCAGTCCCCCTGATCGAGCACGGCCATGAAGGCTTCCTGCGGAATCTCAACCGACCCGATCGATTTCATGCGCTTCTTGCCCTTCTTCTGCTTTTCGAGCAGCTTGCGCTTGCGGCTCACGTCGCCGCCATAGCACTTGGCCGTGACGTTTTTGCGGAAGGCCTTGATGGTCTCGCGTGCGATGACCTTGCTGCCGATCGCCGCCTGAACGGGAATCTCGAACTGGTGGCGTGGGATCTGCTCGCGGAGTTTGCTCACGAGGTTGCGCCCGCGAAACTCGGCCTTGTCGCGGTGAACGATGATGCTGAGCGCCTCGATGGGGTCGCCATTGACCAGGATATCCATTTTCACGAGGTTGTCGGCCTTGAAGCCGATCAGCTCGTAGTCCATCGTGCCGTAGCCGCTGGTCATGCCCTTGAGCTTGTCGTAAAAATCGTAGATGATTTCTGCAAGCGGGACCTCGAAGGTGATGAGGTCTCGCGTCTCGCTGACCGATTGCTGCATTTTGTAGATGCCGCGCCGATCGAGACAGAGCTTCATGATGTCGCCGATATATTCGCGCGGCAGGATGATATCGACCTTGGTGATCGGCTCGCGGATCTCCTCGATGTACGAGGGATCGGGCAGATCTGCCGGGTTGTGAACCTCGATGAGCATGTGCCCTTCCTTGAGCACATCGCTTGTTCCCGGCACCTTGTCGCCCGGGCCGGCAACGACGATCGGCGGCACTCCGGCCACGCCGCTGGCCTCCGCCTTGTGCCGCATTATGTTTTCGAGCGAGCCGCGGATCTGCACTTGATAGCTCACCGTAGGGGCGGTCTGAACAATCTCGACATTGCCCTCGCGCTCAAGCCGCTCCTGGATGATGTCCATGTGCAGCAGACCGAGAAAGCCGCAGCGAAAGCCGAAGCCAAGTGCTTCGGAGTGAACGGGCATGTAGGTGAATGACGAGTCGTTGAGGATCAGCTTCTCCATCGCCTCGCGCAGCGACTCGAAGTCGTTCTTTGCTCCGCCCCCGCCGCCGCCAACGCCGCTCTCGGCATCGCTTGTGGCAGGATAGAAATCGCAGAAGACCATCTGCATCGGCGGCTTGTAGCCGGGCAGCGGCTCGGTCGCCGGATCGTTCTCGAGTGTTACGGTGTCGCCGACACGCACATCTTTCAGCAGGCGGATTGACGCGACCACATAGCCGGACTCTCCGGCCGCAAGGGTCTGCACGCGCTGGGGCTTGGGCGTGTTCTTGCCAAGCTCGGTGATCTGAAAGGTCCGGCCGGTCCCCATCATGCGGATCTTGTCGCCGACTTTGAGCCCGCCATCCATCACGCGCACATAGACAATCACGCCGCGATAGTCGTCATACTTGGCATCAAAGATCAGGCCTCGCGTCTGCGGCACAAGCGGCTCACGCGGCGGCGGAAAGGTCTCGCAGATCGCCGCGAGAAGTTCCTTGATGCCCTGTCCGGTCTTGGCCGAGACATAGATGCAGTCTTCAGCGGGAAGCCCCACGATCTGCTCGACTTCCATGGCCATGTCATCGGGTCGGGCGCTCGGCAGATCGATCTTGTTGACCACGGGGATCAGCGTGAGGTTCTCGTTGATCGCGAGGTACGCGTTGACCACTGTCTGGGCTTGCACGCCCTGTGTCGCATCGACAACGAGGATCGCGCCCTCGCACGCCTTCAACGCGCGGCTGACCTCGTAGTTGAAATCGACGTGACCCGGCGTGTCGATGAAGTTTAGCATGAACAGGTCGCCGTGATCGGCCGCCTGGCCCTTCACACTCTTGTGCTCGCCGTTTTCATCGATGATTGATTCGTAGTCGGTCTCGAGCTCATCGGACTTGGCGCCAAGCTTGTGGCGGTGCCAGACCGTCACGGCCGAGGCCTTGATCGTGATGCCCCGCTCACGCTCAAGGTCCATCGAGTCAAGGATCTGCTCACGCGCTTCTCGTGGCGAAACCGCGTTGGTCGCCTGAAGCAGCCGATCGGCCAGCGTGCTCTTGCCGTGGTCAATGTGCGCGATGATGGAGAAGTTGCGGATGTGCTTCCGCGGCACCGGGGGCTGGGGCTGGCTGCTGTTCTGAAGATTGGGCATGGGGCGACAGGCGTCCTCGGCCGTTGAGACGGCGGATTGTTGGGGTACGGCACTTCAATGGTAGCCGTATATTCACCCATCACCCGACCTCGTGCGACCTTTGCAAGACCTTCGGCCGCGTTACGCGGCAGGGCAGTTCTGAAGGTGAAAAACAACCACAGGCCCCTTTCAGGGCCTGCGGCGTGGAAGTGAACAGGTGAAAGTGAACAAGTAGTGAATCGGGAATGACCCGATTCGAGAGCATCAGCGACGACGACGCATCGCCATCAGACCGCCGAGACCCAACAGGGCGAAGGCGCCGGGGGTTGGGATCGCGGTGCCGTTGAGAGTGACCATATCGAAGCGCGAAGTGCTGCTAGTGCCATAGGTGCCGCCGCTGCTGGCGACGTAGGAAGAGCCGCTGCCAAAGGATGAGACGACGCGGAAACCGAAGTTCGCATTGTCTGCCGCGCCAGCGATTGACGAAAGATTGACGCTGCGCTGGTTGAACCAATCGTCGCCCGCGCCGGTCACCGTGCCATCGAACGCGGAGAAGGTACCGTTACCACCGAAGAGGCCGGGAGTGTTGGCGGGCGCGCCCGAGGCGGGAGTCGCGCCGGGGTTGGCGTTGGTGCCGTCAACCGCAAGGCGCGTCCAAGCCGAGCCATCGAGCGTGTAGTAGAAGGCCCAGAAACGGCTGGCCGTGTTGCTGTGGCGCTGATCCCATGAAACGATGAGGTTCTCCCAGCCGACCGTCGAAGCAAGCACCTGGAGACCGGCGGTCTCGTTGTTGGCGCTGGCGGCGGGGTAGGTCGTGGTCTGGAAGCCGCTGTCATCACCCGTGGCAGGGTCGCTCGACCCGCCCGAGGCATCGCCCGAAGCGAACAGGTTGGTGGTCAAACCGATGCTGCTCAGCGTGCCGCTGCCGGTATTCGGTGTGATCGTTCCCGTCGCCGTAGCCGCATCGGCGGGGTTCGAGTTGAAGTTCCACTGCGTAAAGACATCGGCTGAAGCGGCCGAAGCCGCCAAGCCCGCGACGAGCGCGCAAACAAGCATACGAGACATGGTTCTCTCTCCTCAAGCCTTATTCAGGCTAAACACACATTGTGCGGGTGGTCTCACTCTCCAGCCCGCGCAGGATAACCGCGCACACTCTGCACGCGGTTGAGCCGAGAGAATAACGGCGCAGCCCGACCGGACCATTCCAAGTCTGTTTAGACTTCGTAAAGACTGTGCAAAGGAACGCTTACATGCCCGATTGACTACGCTCTCTGATACGCATGAAACACCCCAATGTGAACCTTAAGCCTGCGGTGTTTCTGGATCGCGATGACACACTGATCGCCAATCGCGAGCTGGCCGCGACTATGCCGTACCCTGGCGATCTTTTCAATCCCGAGTTGGTGGATCTGCTTCCGGAAGTGCCGCACTCTTTGCGACGGCTCAAGGAGGCCGGACACCTTTTGGTGGTCGTTACGAATCAGGGCGCGGTGGCTCGCGGCCACTGCGCCATCGCCGATGTCGAAGCCACCAACCACCGAATGCGTGAACACATCCGACGCGACGCGGGCGTTGAACTTGATGCGGTCTACTTCTGCCCCTATCACCCGGGCGGTTCTGTTCCACAGTACAGCATCGAACACCCGTGGCGAAAGCCCGCACCGGGCATGTTGCTTCAGGCCGCGAGTGATCTCGCGATCGACATCACCCGCTCATGGATGATCGGTGATGCCTCGCGTGACATCGAGGCCGCGCTCGCGGCGGGCATTCCGCATGCTCACACGATCATTCTTGGCACGGCCTCGGCGCGCGCTATGAACCGTGCTGCCACGTTCTCTGACGCGGCGGAACTCATCCTGGGCACGGTCGATCGCGGATAAGCCGTATCTTTGCGAAGGCCTCTACCCTTCCACCGATGTCCGACCGCCCCTCACGCCTGCTGGTTGTCTGTCCGAGTTGGCTCGGTGATGTGGTGATGGCCACACCGGCCTTCCGCCTTCTCCGCCGCGAGCTTCCCGGAGCGTTCATCGGCGCGCTCATGCGTCCGGGTATTGATGAACTCATCGCAGGCACCGACTTCTTTGATGAACTTCATATCGAGCGTGCCCACGGCGTGATGGGTCCCAAACTCGTCGCCGCAAAGGTGCGGCCGCGCCGGTATGACGCGGCCCTCTTGCTCACCAACTCCTTCTCAACCGCGCTCGTTACCCGCCTTGCCTTCATCCCCCGGCGCATTGGCTACGACCGCGATGGTCGCGGCCTTCTCCTCACCGACAGGCTCAGGCCACAACGGCGTTCCGCACCGCACAAAGGTTGGGCGTGCATTCCCGCAGTTGAGTATTACCTCTCGCTTGCTCGCGCCATCGTCGACCCTCCCGCGCCTTCGCGGCCGGCGCTCGAACTCGCCACCACCCCCGCACAAGACCTCGCAGCAGATGCGATCCTTGCCCGCGCGGCGATCACACTTGCGTCTGGGTTCGCGATCATCAATCCAGGTGCCAACGATCCCGCCAAGCGGTGGCCCCCAGATCGCTTTGCCAAGGTCGCCGCCCACCTGCTCAATGTCCACGGCCTCGCGATTCTCATCAACGGCGGTCCGGCGGAATCCGAACTGGCCGCGTCCATCCGCTCGCTGGCCATCGACGTGGCGGGACCAGAGTTCGCAACGCGCATCTCTTCCCTCCCGGAGTTGGGCATTACCATTGGCGCCCTCAAGTCGCTCGTGCGACGTGCCGCGGTCCTCATCACCAATGACACTGGCCCGCGCCATATCGCCGCCGCCTTCGGGAGACCGTGCGTCACGCTGTTCGGACCGACCGATCATCGGTGGACTGCCCTGCCGCCGAGTGATGATTCCAGTACGCGCATCGATATCCTCGCAGAGCCCAACCTGCCTGAGGGGCAGCTAGCCAACGATGTTCCGGAACAATGCTCGATCGACAAAATCACTCTTGAGACGGTGATTGCCGCCGCCGATCGGCTGCTCGCGCTCCGGGCGGCCCCATTTGTTCGGACATCGAACGGGTAATGTTCATGCCAGTCGGTGCTCGCGCGCAGGCACAGGGGAGTTGATTCAGGCGGTCGGCGAACTACCATCATCCTTGACTTAGACCGTCGGCAGCCGCCAAAGCCGACGGCGGTCGGTTCCCCAGACGGGGGCGTAGCTCAGTTTTGGTAGAGCGCTTCCATGGCATGGAAGAGGTCGAGAGTTCGAGTCTCTTCGCCTCCACTTCCCGTCAAACGCCGTAGACCAGAGGGTCTACGGCGTTTTCATTTTTGCGGGCACGAGAGCGGCCGACTCGCTCTGACCCGCCAACTGATGGAGCCTCTGCCCGAGCAGCGGCACCAGTCGGCCGCGGAAATGGCGGGGGTGATCTCGCCGTGATGTAAGCGCGCGGCTTGCGTGTCCGTACCACCATTGACCAATCCATTTCCCTTCGTTAGCATCACCGAATCGCCGCTCCAACGACCCCATCTTCATTACCCAGCGCCGATGGCGACGACTTTGACGGCAGCCCGTCGAACTACCCCGCGGGCAGCCTCGCTGTCGCGGTCTATTCCCACCTTAAGGCGATCGCCCAGACCCAGATGAACGGCGAGCGCCGCGGACACACGCTCTCCGCCACCGCTCTGGTTCACGAAGCATTTACCCGTCTCGGCACGCACCCCGCTTTCGGCGGGGCGACCGCGGTCCCCGGGAGCCCGCACTACGCCATGTTCATGCGGGCTGCCGCAGAAGCCATGCGCCGAGTTCTGATCGAACACGGCCGCGCCCGCGCGCGACTGAAACGAGGCGGAAAGACCCGCACTCGGATCCCTCTTGGCACCATTCGGGATGTGGCCCAGTTGGCGGATGATGACCTTGCCGAACAAATTGTTGCGCTCGACGATGCCTTCCGTCGCCTTGAGGATCACGACAAGCGATTCGCCGATGTGGTCCGATTGCGGTTTTACGCCGGGCTCAGCATTGCCGAGACGGCGCAGGTTCTGGGTATGTCTGAGCGAACCGTCAACGTGGATTGGACATACGCGCGGGCGTGGCTGGCGCGAGATCTCAAGCAACTGGATGCCCAATGAGCGACCCGGTCATCCCCATCCCACCTTTGCACGATCGGCACTTGGCCGAAGTGGTGGCGGCAGCCCTCGAACTCCCGCCGACTGAGCGAGCGGACTTTGTCGCTGCACAGCTTGGGGCGAATGACACCTTGCAGCGCGAAGCCTTCAGCCTCATCGAGGCCAGCCTCACGGCCGGAGACTTTTTCTCCGGCGTCACGCCCGACGGGGTGGCCGCACGAGTGGCCGTCCGACTTTTTCAGCCCGCGCTCGATGAGTTGCCCGGAACAGTCATCGGTCCCTACCGGATCATGGAAAAGATCGGCGAGGGAGGCTTTGGTACGGTCTTTCTGGCCGAGCAGTTTCATCCGATTCGTCGTCAGGTGGCCCTCAAGATCATCAAGCTGGGAATGGACACGCGGCAGGTCATCGCCCGCTTCGAGCAGGAGCGGCAAGCACTTGCGATGATGGAGCATCCGGGAATCGCCGCAGTCTTCGATGCGGGTACCACCAAGACCGGACGCCCCTACTTCGTCATGGAGCTTGTACACGGCGAGTCGATCACCACCTATTGCGATTCGAGCGCACTCACGATCAGGCGGCGGCTCGGGCTGTTCATCGAGGTCTGCAACGCGGTGCAGCACGCGCACCTCAAGGGTGTGATCCACCGAGATCTCAAACCACGAAACATTCTGGTCACGTTCCCAGCTTCCGAGCACAACCCCGGAAGCGCGTCGGCTCCATTGTCTGCCGGTTCCGTCAAGATTATCGACTTCGGAATCGCGAAGGCCGTCGCGGGCAAGCTCGCCGACGAAACGCTGGTCACAGAGGCCTCTCAGTTCATCGGCACTCCCGAGTATGTAAGTCCAGAGCAGGTCTCGCGCGATCCCGGCGGAGTGGATACCCGCTCGGATATCTACTCCCTCGGTGTCGTTCTCTACGAACTGCTTTCAGGGCTGACGCCTCTGGCCGCTGCGGGGTTGCGAACGGGATCGGTCGCCGACATTCAGGTCTTCATCATGACCGCCGAGCCGCCGCCGCCCAGTGCTTGCGTCGTCGCCACGCTTGAACGGACCCGGGCGGTCGCGGGCGCGCGCGGCATGCATCCCTCGCGGCTGGCGGCCTCTCTGCGTCGCGACCTGGACTGGATCACCCTTCGGTGCCTGGAAATAGATCCCGCCCGTCGCTACCAAACCGCGCAGGCACTCGCGCTGGATGTTGCCCGTCACCTGCGGGCCGAGCCGGTCGAGGCAGCTCCCCCGAGTCTGGCTTACCGCGCGGCCAAGTTTGGCCGCCGCAACCGCGCCTCCGTCATCCTCTCCTCGGTTATTGCGATCGGGCTTCTCGTAGCGCTGGCTGGCACCAGCTTTGGCCTGGCGCAGGCCCGGCGCGAGCGGCACATCGCACAGGTTCAGGCCGACCGTGCCGAGCGCACCGCCGATTTCCTAAAAACCACAATCGGTGGCGTCGGTCCCGGCGTTGCGCTCGGACGCGACACTGAACTGCTGCGCGGGCTTATGGAATCGGCGGCTGCTCGCATCGCCGCGGGGGAAATGGCCGCCAATCCGGAGGCTGAGATCGAGCTTCAGTTGACCATCGGCATCACGCAGTCGGAGCTGGGCGAGGGGGTGCCAGCGGTCGCGACGCTCACCGCCGCCCGAGATGCGGCAAAAAGATTATGGGATGGCGACCACCCAATGACGGCCGCATGTATCGATGCGCTCGGTCATGCCACTGGGTTTTGGGGGCAATACGAAACCTCCAAAGCCCTGATCCAGGAAGGCTTCGAGATGCGCCGGCGGCTCTTTCCGGGTGATCATCCGGATGTTGCAAGCAGCATCAACAACCTTGGCTGGATCGCCGCGGGCCGTCACCAACTCGACGAAGCTGAGCAGCGGTATCGCGAAGCGCTGGACATGCGCCGCCGCCTGAGCGGCGGGCACGATGATCCCCTGCTGGCGCAGAGTCTGCACAACGTCGGCGCGTTGCTGGATGCCCGGGGTATGAATGATGACTCCGAGCCGATGCTTCGAGAATCGCTTGAGATGTACCATCGTCTCTACCCGCGCGAACATCCTTCGGTCGCGAACGGCATGTATGCACTGGCGATCACGCTGAGCAGACGAGGGATCAACTCCGAAGCAGAGGCGTTGTTCCGCGAGGCCTTGGTCATACGTAGAGTTCTTTACAAGGCCGACCACCCCCTCGTGCAGCAGTCGATATACCACCTGGCCAAGCTGGTCCTGAGCTCGCGTCCGCACTCGCAATCCGATGGATTGGCGCTCATCGAGGAAGGCATGGCGATGTCGGTCCGCAAGAGCGGGCCATCGGAAGCACGAAAGTGGCAAAGCCTGCTGTTGGATTGGCACACCACCAGGGGTGAGCACGCTCTCGCTGAGCCCATCGCGCGGGCGCTCCTGACAGCGACTATCGAGCAAATAGGCACCGAGCCGAGCGCTCGTCTCGCAAGAGCAATGGCCGCGCTGGGGTCCGTGCTGCTCGCCCTCGATCGGCTCGAAGAGGCCGAAAGGCATCTTTCTACCGCGCTGGAGATGCGAAAGAAGACATACCGCAAAGAGCACACAGACATCGCCACCACTATGGCCAACCTCGCCGAGTGCCTGCACAAACGTGGCCGCCGCAATGAAGCCCTCGCCCTCGCCCGCGACGCCTCCGCCATGGCCGCGCGAACTGCTGCCCCCACACAGCCCGTCCGACGCCGCATCGAAACCATCCTCGCGGAACTTGAGGGCGCTCCACCCCCCGATCTTGCGCCGCACCCATAGCCTCGCCTCCTTCCACAAATGTCTGTGCTTCAACCTCCACACGTCGCACTCATATTGCCTGCCGCAGACCCCGTCCCTTCACCAACAGCACGGCTACGTTCTCTGTATCCGCCACGGGTCTCGCTCTGCTCATTTACGATTGGCAGCGCGAGAATCCCGCCAACCCCGGCTCGTGGAACTCGCTCGGCAACGGTGCTCTCGCTGGCATCGGCACCATCAGCGGCGCGGGAACAAGCACACTCGCCATCACCAATCCGGCACCCGGTGCCGCCGCCAACTACCGCGTGTACATCTTCAACGCCTGCGGCGGACAGTACAGCCAGCCTGACCATCTGCTTCGCCGACTTCAACTGCTCCGGCACGCCCAGCGTTCAGGACATCTTCGACTTCCTCGCCGCCTGCTTCGCGGGTTGTGCCTGACCCTGCTCTGCCCCTCACACGCCACAAAGCCCGACCGTGGCTCGTGATGGCGCTGTAGGGTGCTGACTGGTTGCGACGGACTGAAAGAGGTTGAGAGTTCGAGTCTCGTCACGTCCACTTCCCGTCATCAACGCCGCGTCCGATTGATGCGGCGTTGTCTTTGTTATGCAGTGTGGAATGTCATCGGCCAACACCATCGACATCGCCCAGTTGATGGTCAACCGGTCTGTCGGGTGGCTTGGGTGCTATGGCCGGGTGACCGACGAGTCGTGAGATCCACACAGTCGCGCGGTCGCGCTGTTCGGGCGTGAGCAGCGGCCATGCCTTCGCAAGTTGATACTCGGCGTTGCCGGCGATGTGCTTGTCGAAGTAGGTTGTGTCGAACAGGAACGTGCGTGAATCACGGTCCTGATAGACGATGTATCGCCCGTCACCCACAAAGTCCGCGGTCTGGATGCGATCTTCCGCGGCATCGAGGGTAAAGAGGTTCTTGCCCGTGGTGATGTCCCACAGTTTCACCCGTCCATCATCACCCGCCGAGAGCACCGTGCGGTTGTCGGATGAGAACTTGACGGACCAAGCCATCGCGCTGTGGCCGGCAAGTGTTGTGCGCAGAGCGAGCGTACTGGTGTCGAAGAGGCTCACGGTTCGGTTCCAATCGCCCGTGCCCAGCAGCGACCCGTCGCGGCTGATCCCCATCGAGTATGGCGAACTTGCCTGAGCGGGCGTGATACGCCGAATCGCCGCGGTGTAGCCGTCGATCTCGACCACCGTCGCTGAGCAGCAGCCATAAATCGTTCGACCGTCGGGGCTGAACTCCAGCCCCGGCACGCGTCTGCCGACGCGATACTCACCCAATATCCGTTGCAGCGACAGATCCCATACACGGATCAATCCCGAGTCGTGACTCGCGGCCGCGCGTGTGCCATCGGGCGAGATGCGCACCTGATGCACATACCCCTCGCCCAACGGCGGGGTGATCTGAAGCGGGGGACCATCGGTCGAGAGATCCCACATGGCCGTGCCGCGCTGGCCTGAGATGGCCGCGCCAATCCAGGTGCCGGTGGCGTTGTATGAAACCTTCGTCGGGTTGCCTGCGCCCGCGCTCGCCAGATGGCGCACGTATGCCTGAGTCGCCACATCCCAAAGGTCTACACCATTTGCAGAGACCATCGCTATCGTCGCGCCATCCGGACTGGCCGCGGGAATGCCGCGGCGGCCGCGATGCCCGGGCGGTGGTTCAATCTCCATCACCGCCTCGGATGCGGCAAGGTCCCAGTACCGCAGCATTCCATCGTTGTGCGAAGAGATCAGCGTTCGACGATCAGGCGTGACCACGCCTCGTATAAACGGGCCGGGTCCGCCCGAAAATGTGAGTGATCGAACCGGATGCACAGGGTCCGACACGTCCCACATCTCCGCAGTCCACCATGAAGAAACCATCAACGTCAGCCCGCCATCGGTGAACGTGGCCGATCGGATGGTGCCCGTCCCCACCTTGATTGTCGATAGACGCTCACCACTTCGGGCATCGAGCAGTGAGAACGAACGGGCTGTGCCACCGATTGCCAGCAGCGATTCATCGGGCGAAACCGCCAGGCTTGAAACGGCATCGGGCTGTGAGTTCATCAGAATCGGCTCGTGCAGCGGAGGTATCGGATAGACCCACACCTTGCCATCGCTATCACCCACGTACACATTCCGATTCTCTGGTCCGAACTGAACTGTTCGAAGCGCACGAGCTGTCGAGGCATAGCTCGTGAGCAAGTCCATCGAATCCGCGTACCAGAACTTCACTTCGCCGTGGTAGTCGCAGGTCGCCACCCAGCGACCATCCGGACTGCACGCGATGCTCATCTCGCCCTTGTGACCGGTATCAATAATCCTCAGCAGCCGCGCTGCGCCGCCCGCCGGATCCAGTGCCCACTCCGACAGGCAGCCCGTAGGATGGACCGCATAAAGAACGCGCGGGTCAGGACCAAACGCCAAACCTGAGATGGCCGAAGCACCGGTATTCAACCATCCGGCGGGTGTCGCGGCTGTTGCATCGAACAGATAAACTGTTCCACCAAGCGGGCCACCCATCGCCACAAGCGGCGATTGCCCATCGAAAACAGTCGGCTGAATCGTCAGTGACCATGGCCCCACCACGGGTGTTGCCAAGGTAATCCGGCACGGGTTGCGTCGATAAAACTCACGCAGTGCCCACAAGGTCTCAGCCGACTCGGGGTCTTTGAGATGTTCACGCCACAACAGGGCTTCGCCCGCAGCGCGATCGGCAGAGAGGCCGAGCAGCCGTCCGCGATCAATCGTTGATGCTCGAAGTTCCGCATCAGCACGCTGCGTTTCGCGTTGCGCATCCTTAGCCGATTCCGAGGCCTTTAGCGCGTTTATCTCCGCACTGCCGCGGGCCGCCGCCTCCTTCACCGCAAGCCGTCGATATTCACGGGCTGAAACCGCGGCCCACACCGCGAAGACCATCATCAGTGTCACAAATCCCAAGGCCGCCGCCGCCGCCCACCGATATCGTCGCAATGTGCGCGTCAATACGTACATCGCCGAGTCGCGCCGCGCGAGGATCGGTTCATTCCCCAGGTATCGCCTGACGTCCGCGGCCAGTTCGCTCGTCGAGTCGTACCTTCGGTCCTTCTCCTTGGCCATCGCCTTTGACACGATCACATCAAGATCGCCACGGAACGTGCGGCTCACCGCCGTCAGTCTGCTGGGCATCTCATCGCGGATGATCCTCGCGGCCTCGGCCAGTGGTTTGCCGGTCAGATCGTGCGGCAGCCGACCCGAGAGCAGCTCGAAGAGAATCACCCCCATCGAATACACATCGGATCGAACATCCGTCGCATCGGGGTCGCCCGAGATCTGCTCGGGTGACATATACGCCGGTGTGCCGATCATTTGCCCCGCGGCGGTCTGCATGGTGGTCACGCCCGCATCCGCAGAGAGAATCCTCGCCACACCGAAGTCGAGGATTTTCGGTTGTGGATCAGCGCCATCGTGCGAGTCGCCATCTTCGACAAGAATGTTCGCAGGCTTGAGATCGCGATGAATCACGCCGCGTTGGTGCGCGTGGTGAACCGCATCACACACCTTTGCGAACAGCTCAAGTCGTGTGGCCGTCTCCGGTCGTCGCTTCTGCACATACTCAGAAAGCGGCAGACCGCGGACCAGTTCCATGGCCAGGAAGGGTCGGAGCGTTGGGCCAGCCCCTTCGGTGCCTGCCTCGTAGACACGGGCGATTCCGGGGTGTTGCAACAGCCCGAGCGCGTGCGCCTCGTGCGTGAAGCGCCTGAGCAGTGAAGGAGCGATCAGTCCCGGCAAGATCACCTTCAGCGCAACTTCACGGCGCGGCGAGTCCTGCTCCGCCGCGTATACCACACCCATTCCGCCCGAGCCGAGCAAGTGCAGAATCCGGTACGAGCCCACGCGCGAGCCAGATGAAAGCTCAGGCGCAAGCAACCCTGTTGCGCGCCCGCCACCTTCGCGTCGAAGATCTCCCTCGGCATGGCCCCCGCTCTGTGTCGGCCCGCATTCTGCTCGTGTTTGCAGCGTGTTTTTGGCCACTTCGTGTGGGGCTGGTCGCGAGAGAAAGTCATCATCCTCGGCCGCGGCGAGCAATGATCGCACATCATCAATCATCTGCGGGTTGTGGTTGCAAGCGTGCTCCACAAACAGCTCGCGCTCCGCCGCTGGCAGGTCCATGGCCCGCTGAAAGACCTCTCGTCGTTGAGTCAGGTACGGTGTGTTCACGAGGCGCGGCCTCCATCACCGCCACTTGATGCGTGTCCGTGCTCCATCTCGCGCTTGAGCCATGCCCGCGCGTACGCCCACTCCTTCTTGACGGTTGCCGGTGAAAGACCAATCGCCTCGGCCGTTTGTTCGTTGGTCAGCCCCGCGAAATACCTGAGCATCACGATCCGTGCGTGCAACTCTTCGTGACGTTCGAGCTTGTCGAGCGCATCGTTCAACGCGAGGATATCCACCGTCAGACCATCGGGCGCGGGTGTCGTGCTCGCGATCAAGGCCGGGTCCGCATCCGATCGCCTGACCCTGGCCCTGCGTGCCCGCTCGACGAGAATCCGTCGCATGGCCAGCGCGGCTGCGCCAAAGAAGTGTCCCCGCCCGTTCCACTGCACATCGCTCCCGCCGATGAGTCGCAGGTACGCCTCGTGTACCAGCGCGGTCGGTTGCAGCGTCTGGCCCGCGCGCTCGCGCGCCAACAGCCCGGCCGCGAGCCGGCGCAGTTCGTCGTACACGATGATGAACAACTCGTCCGAGGCCGCCGCATCGCCCGCCTCGGCCCGCGTGAGGAGCGCGTTGGTCAATCTCGTGGCTTCCGGCAAATCTCCGGCCGTTGCCTCAGTCATGCTTGGGCCTCGTTCCCCACCACGTTTGATCTCCAACGCTCACACATCATCGTACAGATTATCAGATGTCCGGGTTGATGCCCGTGGGAATGTCCACTCCCGGCCCTCGAAAGCACGAAACTGCTGACCACCGAGGATGGGCCAATCACCACGAAACCCCGTGCATATCGCGGGTGGCCACGGTGAACGCTCTCAGCCTATGCTCGCAGGTGAGCACATCAACCACACTCTGGCAACAGGCCATTTCATTCGCCGCGTGGAAGCACCGTCACCAGATGCGGAAGGATGGCCGAACACCCTACATCGCCCATCCCTTTCGCGTCGCGATGACCGTACGCGAAGTCTTCGGGTGTGATGATCCGGTGGCCATCTGCGGCGCGCTCCTTCATGATACGATCGAAGACACACTCACCGATTACGAAGATATTGCCGAGAACTTCGGAACTCAGATTGCCGATGTTGTCGCGGCCGTGACGAAGAACATGGCCCTCCCGGAGTTGCAGCGCGAGACCGACTACGACACCCGCTTAGCCAGTGCAGATTGGCGGGCCCGGCTGGTCAAACTCGGTGATGTTTTCGACAACTTCTCTGATCTTTCATCGGTCTCCATCGCCGAGCGCGAGAGGATGAGCGATGTTCCCGACAAGTGCCGGCACGCGATTGAACTTGCGAAGGACGATGCCGATCATCACGAGCCCGCACGCCGCGCCGTCGCCGCTGTTACCGCGTTGCTCGAACACCGTTGAGCTGTTCGCACCGGTGCTCGCCAAGGCACGCGAAGCGCACGCTTACGTGGTCAAGACTTACGGAGCCTTGTCTTCAGCAGGCTGGTCGTCTTCGCCCGACGTTACCGCCGAGGTCGGTTCCTCAAACGGCTCATTGTGCTCGGTCATCTCGGCCTTCAGGGCCCGGGTCTGCTTCTCAATCAGCCCGAGCATCTTGGCCCGCTCGTCATAAGTCCGTGCTTCCAGCTCGCGCTCCTGCGGCGGTCGGCTCGGGTCGGGCACAAGGCTTTCGAGTTCCTTGGCGATCTTCACCCTCGCTCGAAGCATCTCATCCAACTCCTGCCGACGGGTCATCGGCGGAATGGTCGGCTCGGCGTTCGGGTCCCATCCTTGAAAGCCCCCCTGTTGCCACATCATCGCCTGAGCGCGGTTGTTTCGGAACGGACCACTCGCGAACCGCACGTTCAACTGGTCAACCGTCAACGCCGCGCCGCGTGGCATGCCCCCGCCCACCGCGTTCGGGCCAGGAAGCTCGATGCCCTTGCTCCGATACACCATGCGGTTCGCACGATCCTGCGCAAACGAATCCACCTTCCAATCGCCCGCCTTGATCTTCGGGTCAATCGCCTCGCCCGTTCGCAGTCGATACGCCGCCGATCGCACCTGCCATGCCCGTGCCACGATCTCTTCGGTCAGCGCGCTGTTTTCCAGATCATCGCGCTTCCCGAGTTGCACATCGATCTCCAGCTTCTGCTCGCCGCGGCGAACACTCAGACGGATCGATTCACCCGGCTCGTGCGAGACGATGATCGCTTGGAGTCGGTTGCGGGCCATATAGCCCTCGATCTTCAGGCCATCGGCTTCCACCACCATGTCCCCGTCTTCGAGCTTCTCGGCAGACTCGAAGCCGCGGAAGGTTCTCTCGACAACCACACGATCGCGAAGGTTGTTCCAGAACTGAATGCCCAGCGCGCCACGCGGCGTGCGCCAGAACCTCTCGCGCGATGCCGAAGCCAGGCGTTGCCGGGTCTCAAGCGAGAGCAGCGCTCCCGGCGCTTCAGCGTTCTTGAGCACCTTCTCAATCATCCCCAGCGAGATGCCCGGATCTTTCATCAACTTGCCCGTTGCTTCCTCACGCACCTCGTGGTCGCTCGATCCGAGTGACGTCACCAACTCTTGCAGCCGGGCCGGTCCAGTCGGATCAGCCGCGACGGTCATACGTTTGGGCTGAATGCCCACCTCCATCCCCTCTAGACCCTGAATGATCACCGCTTGCGGCTGGTTCTGCCGTTGTCCGAAGGCCGGCAGTGCCGCCACGCTGGACAGTCCCGCCAAGGCAATCAGGCCCGTGGCCAGCGCTTGTGCAAATGGTTTCTTCGGGACTTGTCGTGGTGCGATGTTCATCCGGTACCTCGTGCCTCTTCAGGCTCGCCTGCGATGCTGATCGACTCAACAGATCCCATCCATACTTTACGGGCTCGCGGCCAAGGAAACAAGCCTTTCTGCCTCCGCACCCACCCAGTCGGTCGCCTGAGCCGTCATGGCAAGGGCCTGAGCGGCTCCAAGTTTGCCAAAACGGCCCGTCGCTGCGATCGGGGCCACCGTCTCAACCACCATCGCCTCGATCATCAACCAAGGTATAACCGCCAACTCCTCATCGAGGATGCGGCCCCTTTCCACCGAGCGATACCCCGCGTAGAACGCCCGGAAGGCCTCCGCATTGATCGAGATACGCGGGGTCGGCTGGTGGGGCAACGATGCCATGGCCGATCCCGCCTCGCCCGGCCCATCGTCAGCCCGTCGCAGCACCGAGAACTGAAAGGCGGCGTTGGCCAGATCAAGGATCGGTGCCCCGATCCGCATCGAATCAAAGTCGAGCACGGCCGCGACAGTGGGGGGCACTGCGCCCTCGGTATACAGCAGGTTGCCCGGGTGCCAGTCGCCATGAATGAGCTGTGTGGGGCGCGCGCCCACACCGAGTGCCTCAGCCCGATCACAGGCCCGCTCATACGCGGCCGAGAGGAGACTCACCGGCCCGCTCACCGATGGATCGTTCAACCGTTTCGGCAACTCGTTGATCGTCCGCACCGCCGCCGGGTGCGCGTGGAAGGTCGTTGAAGGTGGCGGGGTCCACTTGGGGACAAGCTCGCGCAGGTGCTGGTGCAGCCTGGCGAGTTGGCGGCCAGATTCCGCGGCCGCTGGTGGTGTGCGGTCGTAGCGCACGCCGCGAACAAAGCCGAAGACCTCGTAGATGAAGCCATTGAGCTCGAGCATCGAGTTATTGGTTCCGCGCGTCCCCACCAGCCGGGCCACCGGAAACCCGCGCGAGCCAAGAAAGAGCTGCACCTCGTGACAGAGCGCAACACGCTCTGAAAACTGCTCATCGCCCGCCAGCGCAGGAGAACCCACCGGGGCAGATGTCGAGGGGTGCGGCGCGCGCCGCTTGAGCAGAAAGAGCCCTTGGTCCGACTCAATCAGCACCTTGGGAGCCTGCCGCGACCCGCCCTTGAACCGCCGCACAGACCGGATAGCCCCAAGGTCGTAGCGCGAGCAGACGAGCACAAGTTCGCCAGCGGTAATCTTGACAGCAGCGTGAGTGGCGGAGGTTGGCACAAACAACAGTACGACCAGACCGCGCAGCATGGCCGGCCCGGCCATGGTTCGGCGAGGCGGCTGGCCCTGCCTGACCCTCCAACCCGTGCTATGGTGCCGCTCCTCTGAGCGGGTTGTAAGGACTGAGGGATCGCGTGTCCTTTGTGACTCTTGCCTACCCGCCGGGCCCGCGGGGGGTGGGCAGTGCCACCCGCCGCGAATTCCAGCAGGCACCGTCAGCGCCTCGCGGTGCCTGCTTCAGCGAGGGCTGAGCCGCGTGCCCAGCAGGGCGGCCAGGTCGTAGACGGCGCCGACGCCCAAGTGGTCGGCAAGCTGCTCGGGCGTGGCGTGCGGGCAACAGCGGCTGCGCGTGTTCCAAGCAAACTCGTCCAGGTAGGTCGGCATCACGCGCGTCCGCTTTTGCGAAACCACGGCCTGCCACGCGGGCAGGTATTCGAGCAATTGGTCGAGAAGGGTCTCGAAGACCTCGGGGGAGACGCGGCGGGCGTAGGCCGCGATGGCCGCGCTGGTCTTGGCCGAACAGTCGTGAACGCCCAGTCGCAAGAGCATGTTACGAATGTTGGCGTCGAAGGCCGGGCTGGTGAGAACCGGAAGTGCGGCGGGAGTTTTGGGCGGCTGCCCCGAACCGGTGTTGGGATGCGGCTGGTTGGCGGGATCGGGGGACTGGTTGGAGTTGGGGTCGGACGGCGGAACTGGGGGGAATTGCTGGGACATACGGCTTCGGGCTACCGGTCTGGACAGCATGTCCAAACGTCGGCCCGCTCCGTATTGCCCGAGCTAGAACCCGGCATTCGCTGCTAGAAACCTAGCAACTCTGGTCCACCGCGATTGCCGCCGCAGGAACGCGAGATGGAAACCTGGAGTATTTCAGTCGGAGTTCTTTGGCCTGGGCTTTCTCTTCCGTGGACCTCGGATGGGCTGGTAGAACTCGCGCATCTCATTCAATCCCTTCCGTGCGGCGCTCAGCATGGCCTTGGCATCCTTTATCCAACGGGGCTCTTTCTTTTTCCCCTCCGGATTCGGCAGGTCGCTTCCCCACTGACACTTCGCCTCTTCTTCGAGTCGCTCAATGCCATGGTGCTTGAGCCGCTCGACGCCAAGTTCGGCATCCTGGTACTTTCCAAGGCAACCTACCAGTTGTCGCCGCTCCTCCTGAGTCAGTTGCAGGCGATACCAAGTCCGCGCAGCCTCGCCCGCGGGCTTTGTCAAGATGATCGGAGCCCTGGGCTCTCGATCAAAGGCGACCAGCTTTGAGTAGTAGGCCAATACGAGACAGCTATTCCGCTCCTCATGGGCGTCGGCGCATTTGTGGTCAAACTCTTTCAGCAGACTCTCGATAAAAAACAGGGCGTCGTCGATCTGGCGCTGCGAGCGTTCTACACGCTCGCCACTCCGAGGTCGCACGCGAGATCGCATCCATTTCATCTGTTCGTTCGTGGTCGAATGGTCGACTAGCGGGGCGTTTTCTTTCTCGACACCGGTTTGCGATGGGGATGTGGTGGCTGCGGCAATCAATTCTCGCGATGGTGCTTCACTTCCATTGGGTGCATTCGCGCGTGTCGCCTCCCCCTTCTCCACCCGCGCCCCCCGCAACTCCTTGCCCACAATGCTTTTCACCCGAATCATCAGTTCCTGCCGCGCCCCCGCATCGCCCGACAGAGTCCGCAGCACAAGTTGGTATCCC
>Ga0209490_10000286_pt1 | contig 54334 bp, 49 predicted proteins | sample MAT06_FD_187209 | JGI IMG/M metagenome (GOLD analysis project Ga0209490, IMG submission 187209) | Freshwater microbial communities from Lake Fryxell liftoff mats and glacier meltwater in Antarctica - MAT-06 (SPAdes) (version 2) | ecosystem: Environmental > Aquatic > Freshwater > Ice > Liftoff...
CCTCGGGGGATCGGCCGACGTACCCATCGGCCGAGGGGCTGGCTTGGGCCGGGCGCCGGGCCGCCCCAAGCCGGCCCGCTATCCCCTCGGGGGATCGGCCGACGTACCCATCGGCCGAGGGGCTGGCTTGGGCCGGGCGCCGGGCCGCCCCAAGCCGGCCCGCTATCCCCTCGGGGGATCGGCCGACGTACCCATCGGCCGAGGGGCTGGCTTGGGCCGGGCGCCGGGCCGCCCCAAGCCGGCCCGCTATCCCCTCGGGGGATCGGCCGACGTACCCATCGGCCGAGGGGCTGGCGTTCAGAGCCTTACGTGGAAACCACAGCGGGTGCCTGGGGGGGCGTACCTAGAATCCTTCGCAAACACCCAGGTGTGGCCGAAGGAGGCAGGGTTTGAAAATCAAGAGCGAGAAAGACTTCTGGTCCGGGCTGATGTTCGTCTTGGTCGGCGTCGGCTTCGCCTGGGGCGCCACCGCCTACCAGTTCGGCAGTTCGGCGCGGCCAGGCCCGGCTTACTTTCCGTTCGGGCTGGGTGTCCTGCTGGCGGTGCTGGGTGGCTCGGTGCTGTTCAAGGCGCTGACCTTCGAGGTCGAAGGCGGCGACAAGATCGGCGACTGGCCCCTCAAGCAGTTGGTCGTGATCCTCGCCGGTGTGGTGCTCTTCGGCGTGGCGCTGCCCAAGCTCGGCATGGCGGTATCGTTACCGCTGCTGATTGCCATCTCCAGCCTGGCCAGCGGCGAATTCCGTTGGAAGGAAGTCCTCGTCAACATGGTGGTGTTGACCATCGGCTGTTGGGCCATCTTCATCAAGGGCCTGGGGTTGACGATCCCGCTGTGGCCTACCTTCATGACGGCCTGAGGCGCAACGAATGGATCTCCTCAACAACCTGGCCCTCGGTTTTGGCGTGGCGTTCACGCTGCAGAACCTGCTCTACGCCTTCGGCGGCGCACTGCTCGGCACCCTGATCGGCGTGCTGCCCGGGCTCGGCCCGGTGGCCACGATCGCGATGTTGCTGCCCAGCATCTATGCACTCGACGCAACCCCGGCACTGATCATGCTGGCCGGCATCTACTACGGTGCGCAGTACGGCGGGTCGACCACGGCCATCCTGATCAACGTGCCCGGCGAGTCCAGCTCGGTCGTCACCGCCATCGACGGCTATGCGATGGCGCGCCGCGGCCGCGCCGGCGCTGCGCTGGCGGCAGCCGGACTGGGAAGCTTCTTCGCCGGCAGCGTGGCCACGTTGATCGTCGCCGCGTTCGCGCCGCCGCTGACCGAACTGGCCTTCAAGTTCGGCCCGGCCGAGTACTTCAGCCTGATGGTTCTGGGCCTGATCGGCGCGGTGGTGCTGGCCTCGGGCTCGCTGGTCAAAGCGATCTGCATGATCCTGCTCGGCCTGCTGCTCGGCCAGATCAACACCGACGTGATCAGCGGCGTGCCGCGCTACAGCTTCGACGTTCCCGAGCTGACCGACGGCATCGGCTTCGTGGCGATCGCCATGGGTGTGTTCGGCTTCGGCGAGATCATCTCGAACCTCGGCCGCCCGGCCGAGCACCGCGAGGTCTTCACCAAGGACGTGAAGGGCCTGTGGCCGACCAAGCAGGACTTCAAGGACATGGCGCCAGCCGTGCTGCGCGGCACGGCGCTGGGCTCGATCCTGGGCGTGCTGCCGGGCGGTGGTGCACTGCTGGCCTCGTTTGCCGCCTACACGCTGGAGAAGAAGATGCGTGGGCGCCCCGACGAGGTGCCGTTCGGCAAGGGCAACATCCGCGGCGTGGCCGGCCCCGAGAGCGCCAACAACGCCGGCGCGCAGACCTCGTTCATCCCGATGCTCACGCTCGGCATCCCGCCCAATGCGGTGATGGCACTGATGGTGGGCGCGATGACGATCAAGGGCATCCAGCCGGGCCCGCAGGTCATGACGAGCAACCCCGAGCTCTTCTGGGGCCTGATCGCCAGCATGTGGGTCGGCAACGCCATGTTGATCGTGCTGAACCTGCCGCTGATCGGCATCTGGATCAAGCTGCTGACAGTGCCGTACCGCTTTCTGTACCCGGCGATCCTTTGCTTCTGCTGTATCGGCCTGTACACGCTGAACAACAACAACTTCGACGTCTTCATGGCGGCGGCCTTTGGCGTAGTGGGCGTGATCTTCTACAAGCTCGGTTGTGAGCCGGCGCCGCTGCTGCTGGGCTTCATCCTCGGGCCGATGATGGAAGAGAACCTGCGCCGGGCGCTGCTGCTGTCGCGCGGCGACTGGACGGCATTCGTGACCCGGCCGTTGTCGGCTTCGTTGCTGGCTGCGGCGGCAGCCATGATCGTCATCGTGATGTTGCCGTCGATCAAGAACAAGCGGCAAGAGGCGTTCAAAGACGTGGATTGATTCGCAGCGCCGTGCGTTGCATGTGACGGCGCTTCGGCGCCGTCGCTTTCTTTGGGCTTCCACGCCCGAGCGCCTCAGCCCGCCTGCCCGAGCCCGCCTTTGCCGCGTCGAAGCCGGCGCGCCACCGCCACCGACCCCGATAATCGAGGCCGTGAAACTCCCCGCGGCGTTGACGCCGTTGCAAGGCCCGGTCTTTCGCGGCCTCTGGCTGGCCTGGCTGGCCGCCAACATGACGATGTGGATGAACGACGTCGCAGCCGCGTGGCTGATGACGACGCTCACCACCAGCCCGGTCATGGTCGCGCTGGTGCAGACCGCCTCGACGCTGCCGGTGTTCCTGCTCGGCTTGCCCAGCGGGGCGCTGGCCGACATCGTCGACCGCCGTCGCTACTTCGCGGCCACCCAGCTGTGGGTCTCGATCAACGCGCTGCTGCTGGCAGGGCTGTCTCTGGCCGGCCTGTTGACGGCGCCGATGCTGCTGCTGCTGACCTTCACCAACGGTATCGGCCTGGCGTTGCGCTGGCCGGTGTTTGCAGCCATCGTTCCGCAGGTGGTGCCGCGTGCGCAGCTGCCGGCGGCGCTGGCGCTCAACGGCATTGCGATGAATCTCTCGCGGGTCGTCGGGCCTGTCGTGGCCGGGGTGTTGATATCGACGGTCAGTCCAGCGGCAGTGTTCGTCGCCAACACGTTGCTGGCGCTGGTGGCTTTCTGGTTGATCCTCAAGTGGCGGCATGTGCCGCGGACGAGCACGCTGCCTGGTGAGCGCTTTCTGGGTGCGATGCGCACCGGCATCAACTTTGCCGCGCAGTCGCCGCGGCTCAAGGTCGTCCTGCTGCGCATCTTCCTGTTCTTCCTGCAAAGCACGGCGCTGATGGCGCTGCTGCCGCTGGCCGCGGGGTCGCTGCATGGTGGTGGCGCGGGCACCTTCACGATCATGTTGTCGTGCCTGGGGGCGGGCGCCATCTACGCGGCGCTGCGCTTTCCCCATTGGCGCGAACGCTTCGAGCGCGATGCCTTCGTCCGCTGGGGCACGCTGGTGCATGCCGCCGTTTCCGCATTGATCGTGCTGGTTCCGGAGATCTGGGTTGCGCTGCCGGCCATGCTGGTTCTTGGCGCGGCGTGGATATCGGTGGCCAATTCGCTGGCCGTCGCGGCGCAGATGGCCATGCCCGACTGGGTTCGCGCCCGCGGCATGTCGATCTACCAGGTGGCGTTGATGGGTGGCGCGGCGGTCGGCTCGCTGCTGTGGGGGCAGACGGCGGCGCTGATCGGCGTGCGCGGTGCGGTGCTAACGGCGGCTGCGTTCGGGCTGCTGGTGGTGCTGACGACGCGGCGGCTGACGGTCGAAGGCGGCGCCGACATCGACTTCACGCCCGCCGCAACGCGCAACATCGAAGACCCGGCCTTCGAGATCGGCCCCGAACAGGGCCCGGTGATGGTGACGCTGGAGTACCAGATCGACCCGGCGCGCGCTGACGACTTCGCGGCCGTGATGCTGCGTACCCGCCGTGCCCGGCTGCGCCAGGGGGCGCTGTCGTGGGGGCTGTTCCGCGATGTAGCGCAACCCGGGCGTTATGTCGAGTACTTCGTCGACGAGAACTGGGTCGAGCACCTGCGCCGGCTGGAGCGCTTCACGGCCTTCGATGAGGGCCTGCGCGAACAGCGGCTGGCGTTCCACCTCGGCGCCGAGCCACCGCTGCTGCGGCGTTACGTCGCCGACGGCCACACGCCGCCGCCGGGGCCGGTGATGGCGTGAGTGTTCGAAGCCACGGCCTGGCGCTGGCCGCGCTGGGAGCCGTGGCTTTCTCGGGCAAGGCGATCATTGTCAAGCTGGCCTACCGCTATGGCGTCGATGCGGTCACGCTGATCATGTACCGGATGCTGTTCGCGCTGCCGCTGTTCGTGGTGCTGGCGTGGTGGGCGGGGCGCGGCAAGCCGGCGTTGACGGCCGCGGACTGGCGCGCCGTGGCCGGGTTGGGCTTTTGCGGCTACTACCTGGCGAGCTTTCTCGACTTTGCCGGCTTGCAGTACATCACCGCCAGCCTGGAGCGGCTGATCCTGTACCTGAACCCGACGCTGGTGCTGCTGCTGGGCATGCTGCTGTTCGGCCAGCGGGTCGCAGCGCGGCAGGTGGTGGCCATGGCCGTCAGCTACGCCGGTGTGCTTCTCGTCTTCGGCCACGAGATCGGCGCCCTCGGGCCACAGGCGGCGCTGGGCACGGCGCTGGTCTTCGCCAGTGCGGTTAGCTATGCGGTCTACCTCGCGTACAGCGCACAGGTCGTCAAACGACTCGGGGCGCTGCGGCTGACGGGGCTGGCCAGTACGGTGGCCTGCGTGTTGTGCATCGCGCAGTTCATGGTGCTGCGCCCACTGTCGGCTGCCGAGGTTGCGCCGCCGGTGCTGTGGTTGTCGCTGCTGAACGCGGTGGCCTGCACGTTTGCACCGGTGTTGATGGTGATGATGGCCATCGAGCGCATCGGCGCTGCCCTGACCGCGCAGGCGGGCATGATCGGCCCGCTGGCCACCATCGCGATGGGCGTGGTGCTGCTGGGCGAACCGTTCAACGCGTGGATCGGCGCCGGCACGGTGCTGGTGCTGACAGGTGTGTGGCTGCTGGCGCGTTCGCGCTGAAGGCGCGGGCTCAACATCGAGGAGAGATTGGTGGATCTGGGTATTGCAGGCAAATGGGCGCTGGTCTGCGCCGCGAGCAAGGGTCTCGGCCGTGGCTGTGCCGAGGCCTTGGTGAACGAGGGCGTGAACGTCGTGATCACGGCGCGCGGCGCCGAGGTGCTGCACGCGACGGCGGCTGCGCTGTCGGCGCTGAACCGTGCAGCCCAGGTGCGCGCGGTAGTTGGCGACATCACCACCGGAGAAGGTCGCGCCGCCGCGCTTGCGGCCTGCCCGCAGCTCGACATCCTGGTCAACAACGCCGGTGGCCCACCGCCCGGCGACTTCCGCGACTGGGGCCGCGAGGCCTGGCTGGCGGCGATTGAAGCGAACATGCTGACGCCGATCGAACTGATCAGGGCCAGCGTCGACGGCATGGCCGAACGGGGCTATGGGCGTGTCGTCAACATCACATCCAGTTCGGTGAAGGCGCCGATCGACTTCCTGGGCCTGTCGAACGGTGCGCGCTCGGGGCTGACCGGCTTCGTCGCCGGCACGGCGCGGCAGGCGCGGCTGGCGTCGAAGGGCGTGACCATCAACAACATCCTTCCTGGCACCTTCGACACCGACCGCCTGCGCTCGGGCTTCGGCAGCGTGGCGCAGAAGTCGGGTCAGAGCCTGGACGCGGTGATGGACGCAAGGCGCAAGACCGTCCCGGCCGGGCGCTTCGGAACGCCGGCCGAGTTCGGCGCGCTGTGCGCTTTCCTCTGCAGCACGCAGGCTGGCTACATCAACGGGCAGAACCTGCTGATCGACGGCGGGGCGTTTCCGGGCACCTTCTGACCGGTCGGTTCAGCCGCCGCGCGCCGTGACGGCGATGCCGGCGACGATGAGCAAGAAGGCGACCGCGTGGTACGCCTGCGGCGCGTCGCCCAGCACCACCATCGACAACACCGCGGCGAACAGCGGCGTGAGGTTGCCGAACATCGCGGCCAGCGCCGGCCCGCCGGCCGCCACGCCCAACCCCCAGCAGCGGTAAGCGGCGATCGACGCGCCGAGCGATACGTAGACCAACGCAGCCACCGTGCCGATGCTCCAGTGCATTTGCGCCAGGCCCAGCGCGGCCTCGCCTGCGGCGAACGAGCCGGCAGCCAGCAGCCCGAACAGCGCCTGGATCAGCAGGAACGCGGCCCAGTCCCAATCGGCCGGCCGTGCGTCGCCCTGCATGTGCGCCGGCGGCCGAGCGAGCAGCCAGCTGTAGAAGGCCCAGCCGATGGCCGCCGCAATGACGAGCAGGTCGCCGATCACGAACTGCACCTGCACCAACGTCTGCCAACTGCCGCGGCCGATGACGATCAGCACGCCGGCCAGGCCGAGCGCCGCACCGACCAGTTGCCGCGCGCGCGGCTTCTCGCCGAAGAACAGCGCGCCAACCGCCAGCATCCACACCGGCATGCTCGCTGCCACCAGCGTCACGTTGATCGGCGACGAGGTGACGAGCGCCGTGTACTGCAAGGCGTTGTACAGACCCACGCCGAGCACGCCCACGGCTGCCAGATAAGCCCATCGCGTACGGATGCGAGACAGCGGTTGCAGCGCGCGCCAGGCCAGCGGCAGCAATACCGCCACCACCAGCACCCAGCGCAGGAAGTTCAGCAGCAGGGGGCTGATCTGGCCGACCATCAGCCGGCCGACGACGGCATTGCCGGCCCACATCAGCGGCGGAACCGTCAGCAGCGCGGCCGTCTGCCAGCGGATGGCAGCGCTCATTCGCGCGCCATTGCGCCGCCGCAGTTCCAGCATTGTTCGAACGGGCCTTCGACGATCTCGTGGCAGGCCGGGCAGGCCCAGGTGCGGTGCGGCAGGCAGCGCCACTCCTCCATCAACGCCTCGGCGCGGTCGAAGTCGGCTGCATCGTCGACCCACACCTCGGGCAGGCTCTGGTCGGGTGGGATGTGGCCGGCAATGCCGCTGGCATAGGCGCGTTGAACGCTGGCGGCCACGCCGGCACCGCTCAACTGGTCGGCCCACAGCGTGGCCAGGGCGAGGTTGGGAGCTTGCAGCAGGCGCTTCATCGAAGCGGATGGTGCCACGCGGCGCCGGGCCGGCAACGCCACCTGGCTTGGCTTAACCTGCGCGGCCCTGAAGGAGAACCCCACCATGCCCCGCGCGATCCAGATCACCGCCTTCGGTGGCCCCGAGCAGATGCAACTCGTCGACCTGCCGGTCGGCGCCCCCGCTGCCGGCGAGGTACGCATCCGCCACCACGCCAGCGGGCTGAACTTCATCGACGTCTACCAGCGCACCGGGCTCTACCCGAACGCGCTGCCGCTCGCGCTGGGCATGGAAGGCGCCGGTGTGATCGAAGCGGTGGGCGAGGGCGTCACACACCTGGTGGTGGGTGACCGCGCGGCCTACGCCAGCAACCCGCCCGGCAGCTACAGCGAAGCGCGCGTGATGCCGGCGAGGAACGTCGTCAAGCTGCCTGACGGCATCGCCTTCGACACCGCCGCGGCGATGATGTTGAAGGGCCTGACCGCGCAGTACCTGCTGAAGAAGACGTTGCCGGTCGAAGGCTTGCAGGCCGGCGACCACGTGTTGTTCCATGCCGCGGCGGGTGGCGTCGGCCTGATTGCATGCCAGTGGGCGAAGGCGCTGGGTTTGCAGTTGATCGGCACCGCTGGCGGCGCCGCCAAATGCGCCCTGGCCTTGGAACACGGTGCCGCGCACGCCATCGACTACACGAAAGAAGACATGGTGGCCCGCGTCAAGGCCATCACCGGCGGCCGTGGCGTGAAGGTGGTCTACGACTCGGTCGGCAAGGACACTTTCGAGCGCAGCCTGGACTGCCTGCGCCCGTTCGGCCTGCTGGCGAGCTTCGGCAACGCTTCGGGGCCGGTGCCGCCCTTCGCCCTCGGCACGCTGGCGGCGAAGGGTTCGCTGTACGTCACGCGCGCCACGCTGTTCACCCACATCGCCACGCGCGAGGCGACGCAGTCGATGGCCGAGGACCTGTTCGCGGTGGTCGGCAGCGGCGCGGTGAAGATCCGCATCGACCAGCGCTATGCGCTGGCCGACGTGGCGCAGGCGCACCGCGATCTGGAAGGCCGCAAGACGACGGGCTCGACCGTGCTCACGATCGAGCCCGGCGCTTGACGCCGGCAGATCACGGAGCTTGCCGAGCCTTCCAGCGCAGCCCGGCCGCTGCGGCGCCGGCCATGAACGGCACCCATCCCTGTGCCGAACCCATGGTCCACAGCGTGGCCGCGCTGACCGCGCACCAGACCAGCGCCAGCAACCAGGCGGCGTTTAGAAGTGCGCGCGTGAAAGTCGACTCGTCGCTAGCCCACAGCAGCAGGCCCAGCGTTGCAATCACCGTCGGGTCTGGCGCCAGGCCGAACACCTCGGCCTGCGTCCACGGGCGGCCGAAGGGCAGCACCAGCAGCGGCTGCAGCAGCAGCGCCCAGCCGCACAGCAGCAGGCCGCCACGGCGCACAGCAGGCGCCGTGGTGGCTTGCAGGTCGGGCCGCGATGCCAGCCCGGCCAGCACCACCGCCTGCGCCACGAAAGCCCAGGCGCCCCACGCCATCACCCAGTGGACCTGTGCGTAACGCTCACGCACGAAGCACCAGCCCACAACGGCCCAGGCCACTGCCAGGGCGCATGCACCCGCGCGCAGCGCCGGGCCCGGCCGGCGCACCAGCCAGCCCAGCCCGAACAGACCTGCCGGCAGCAGCAGCCACGGCGCCGGCCACCAGGCCTGGTTGTGCAGCTCGAACAGGCGCCAGTAGGTGCGCGGCGCGAACATCAGGAAGTCGCTGGGCCGGTAAGTCCACCACTCGCTCATCGATGCTGCCCCGGCGCGCGCGTGTCCGCTGCGCCCGCGCCAGTCACAGCGCAGCGACCTCGGCTGCGATGCGTTCGCGCAAGCCCGCATCCGGCATGCGGCCACGCGCGGCGCCCATGTTCTGGCGCAGGTGCGCCACCTGGCTGGTGGCAGGAATGGCGCAGGTCACGGCCGGGTGCGAGACGACGAACTTCAGCGCCACCTGGGCCCAGCCGTCGCAGCCCATCTCGGCCGCCCAGCCCGGCAGCCGGTGGCGTTGCAGAGCGGCCAGCAGCGCGCCTTCGCGAAACGGGCGGTTGACGATGACGGCGATGCCACGCTCCTGCGCCAGCGGCAGGAGGCGCTGTTCGATCTCGCGGTCGAGCAGGTTGTAGCTGACCTGCACGAAGTCGATGCGCTGGGTGCGCATGACCCGCTCGAGCTCGGCATGGCGCCGGCCTTCCGACGTGGTGATGCCGACGTAGCGCAGCCGCCCGGCGGCCTTCATCTCTTGCAGGCGCGGCAGGTGCTCCTGCCAGGCCAGCAGGTTGTGCACCTGCATCAGGTCGAAACGCGGCACGCCCCAGAAAGCGCGCGAGGCTTCGATCTGCGCGGCGCCGCTTGCCACGTCGCCGACCCACACCTTCTCGGCCGAAAACAGCGAGGCCGGGTGCTTCAACTGCGCCAGCGCGTGGCCGATGGTCGGCTGCGACGAGCCGTACATCGGCGAGCTGTCGATCAGCCTGCCGCCACTGGCAAAGAAGGCCCGCACCACCTCGGCCGAACTGGCGCGTGCCGCGGCGTCGTTGCCGACATTGAAGGTGATCCAGGTTCCCAGGCCGACCACCGGCAGCGCTTCCCCGCTGGACGGGATCGGCCGGGTCAGAGGGCCGCCGGCGTCGCCGGGCGCGGCCTGTGCGGAGCGGGTTGCCACCAGCGCAGCCGCACAAGCCGCGAGCCAGCGCCTGCGATCGAATCGGTCGGGTTTGGAGAAGGTCCGTCGGTCAACCATGGCCGCGTACTCCGGCGTCGATGCAGCGGGCGCTGCCGGCGCCCTGGCTGCGGCTTACTGCGAGAACTTGTAGTCCGTCTTCGCCTTGGTACGCAGATCGTCCTGGTACTTCTGTACCTTGGCCTGTTCCAGGCGCTGCTTGAGCTGGCCCTTGACGTCGTCGAAGGCCGGGAACTGCGCCTCGCGCACGTCGTCCAGGCGGATGATGTGCCAGCCGAACTGGCTCTTCACCGGTGCGTCGGTCATCTCGCCCTTCTTCAGCTTGACCAGCGCGCCGCCGAACTCGGGCACGTAGCTGTCGGGCTTGGCGAAGTCGAGGTCGCCGCCATTGGCACCGGACCCCGGGTCCTTCGAACTGGCCTTGGCGATGTCTTCGAATTTGGCACCGGCCCTGATCTGCGCCAGCAGCTTGACGGCGTCCGCCTCTTGCTCGACGAGGATGTGGCGGGCGCGGTACTCGGTGCCGGTGGCCTGCGCCTTGAACTTGTCGTACTCGACCTTGGCTTCGACGTCGTCGACCGGGTTCTTCTTGCCGTAGTCCTGGAACAACTCGCGGATCAACAGCGTCTGGCGGGCGAGCTCCATCTGGGCGCGGAATTCAGCCGTGGCGGCGATGCCGCGTTTTTCGGCTTCCTGCGCAAAGATCTCGCGCAGCACGACCTGGTCGCGGGCCTGCACCTGCATCTCGGGGCCGACCTGCTGGCCTGCGCGGCTGGCCTGCGTGATCAACGTGTCGACGCGCGACTTGGGTACGGCCTTGCCGTTGACGATGGCAATGTTCTGCGCCGCGGCGGCCAGCGGCAGGAGGGCGACCACGGTGGCCACGGCAAGCAACTTCATCTTCATGGGTGGGGGTCTTTCGAGTGCCCGCGCGGGGCGACGGCGGCTTGGACGCAAAGCCGCGAAAAAGGGTTTCAGTCGGGAGTGGGTGAGCGGGTCATTCGCTGCGCGCATCGATGGCCAGCGCGTGGATGCCCAAGGGCCCGAGTGGGCCAAGGGCATCATACACAAGGCGGTGCCGGGCCAAGGGCGTCAGGCCGGCGAAACGCGGGCTCGTGATGCGCACGCTGAAGTGCCGGCCTTCGCGCGCACCGGCATGGCCGGCGTGCAGGTGGCTGTCGTCGTCGACCACGATGTGCTCGGGCGTGAGTGCCGCGCGCAGGCGGGCTTCGAGTTCTTCGGCGGTCATGGCTTGGATGCCGTTTCGGGTTGGGTGGCGGGCTCGAAATCGATCGACGCCGAATTGATGCAGAAGCGTTCGCCGGTCGGCTCGGGCCCGTCGGGGAAGACATGGCCGAGGTGGGTGCCGCATCGATTGCAGCGCACCTCGATCCGCGTCATGCCGTGGGCGTCGTCGCGCACACGCTCGACCACGTCGCTGTTGACCGGCTCGAAGTAGCTCGGCCAGCCGCAGCCGGCGTCGAACTTGGTCTTGCTTGCGAACAGCGGCGTGCCACAGCCCACGCAGTTGTACTGGCCGTCGGCGAACTGGTCCCAGTACGGGCCGGTGAAGGCGCGTTCGGTGGCGGCGTGGCGTGCCACCTCGTACTGGATCGGGCTGAGTTGCGCGCGCCACTCGTCGTCGCTTTTGCGAATGGCGTACTTGGGATCGTCGTGGTCGTGAGGGTGCTTCATGACGAGCAGGAAACCTCCAGGTGTTGTGCCCACTCGGGCGGGAAGGCGGCATAGGCATCCGCCTCGGGCTGTTCGTCGAAGGGCCGTTCGAGCACGGCGTGCAGCCGCTGCGTCTGGCTGAAATCGCCCTGCTGCGCGGCCTGGATCGCGGCTTCCGCCAGGTGGTTGCGCAGCACGAACTTCGGGTTGACGGCGTTCATGCGCACCCCACGTTCGGCGTCGATGCTGGCCTCGGAACGCAGCCGGCTGGCGTAGCCCGCAGCCCAGCCGTCGAAGGCTTCGCGGTCGAGGAACAGGTCGCGCAGACGGTCATTGCGCGCGCCGGCCGCGCTGTCAAAGGCGGCCAGGCGGCGGAAGGTGATCGTCATGTCCGCGCGGTCGGCGGCCATGCGGCGCAGCAGGTCGTCGATCAAGGCCTGGTCGTCGTCGCGGGCCGTCGCCAGGCCGAGCTTGGCGCGCCACGCAGCAAGCATGGCTTCGGGGTACACCGTCTTGTACGGCTCCAGCGCCGCGAGGGCCTCGTCGCTGTCACCGATCAGTGGCATCAACGCGTGCGCCAGTGCGTGCAGGTTCCAATGTGCCACCGACGGCTGGCGCGCATAGGCATAGCGGCCCTGTGTGTCGCTGTGGTTGCAGATGTGGTTGGGGTCGAATGCGTCGAGGAAACCGAAGGGCCCGTAGTCGATCGTCAGCCCCAGCAGCGACAGGTTGTCGGTGTTCATCACGCCGTGGCAGAAGCCGACGCCCTGCCACTGCGCCATCAACCGCGCGGTGCGTGCGGCCACCTCGGTCAGCAGCGCGGCGGAAGGCTTGTCAGCGCCCGCCAGCTCGGGGAAGAAGCGGGCGATCGATGCGTCAGCCAGCGTGCGCAGTCCATCGACGTCCGCGGCGGTATGGGCGAAGTGCTCGAAGTGCCCGAAGCGCAGGAAGCTCGGCGCGATGCGCGTGACGACGGCGGCGGTCTCCATCGCTTCACGCCGCACCGGCAACGGCGAACCGACCACCGCCAGCGCGCGTGTCGTCGGGATGCCAAGCGCGTGCATCGCTTCCGAACACAGGAACTCGCGGATCGACGAACGCAGCACCGCTCGGCCATCGCCCATGCGCGAGTAGGGCGTCAGGCCGGCGCCCTTGAGCTGCACTTCGATGCGACCCAGCGAGCTCTCGGCCTCGCCGAGCAGTAGCGCGCGTCCATCGCCGAGTTGCCCGGCCCAGACACCGAACTGGTGGCCTGAGTAGACCGTCGCCCAACCCGGTTGAGCACCAGCGCCCGACAGCATTGCCAGCGCTGCGCTGCTGTCCAGCCACCCCGCCCAGCCGAGTTCGGCGGCCAGCGCGTCGCTGCGCGCCACCCAATATGGTGCGGGCAGCGCCTGCGCCTTCACGCGGTTGAAGAAGCGGTCGCCCAGCGACTGGGTGAAACCCTCGCTGGCCCACGCCGGCGCCGAAACGGTCCGATCGGACGGTGCATTCATGACGACGATTGTCGATGAGCCCGGTTTTCGGGGTAGTCCCTGAGCGAAAGGGCCTCCGGCATCCGCTACCTTCTGGCGATTCGAAACCGACCCCTGGAGACACCGGATGACCCTCAATCGCACTTGGCGCACCACCGCACTCGCAGCAGCCGCCATCACCGCGTTCTGCGGCGCTGCCCTGGCGCAGTCCGGCCAGACCGTGAAGATCGCTTTCATCGACCCGCTGTCCGGCCCCTTCGCCAACATCGGCCAGAACCAGCTCAAAAGCTGGCAGTTCAGCGCCGAGCAGTTCAACAAGAAGAACGCCGCCGGCGTGAAGTTCGAGTTCGTGGCCTTCGACAACAAGGCCAGCCCGCAGGAAAGCCTGAACAACCTGAAGGCTGCCATCGACCAGGGCATCCGCTACGTCGTACAGGGCAACGGCTCGGGCGCGGCGGCGGCCATCAGCGACGCAGTCACCAAGCACAACGAGCGCAATCCGGGCAAGGAGGTGGTCTACATCAACTACGCCGCCGTCGACCCCGACCTGACCAACAGCAAGTGCTCGTTCTGGCACTTCCGCATCGACGCCGACACCTCGATGAAGATGGAGGCGCTGACGTCCTACATGAAGGACCAGCCGACCGTCAAGAACGTCTACCTGATCAACCAGAACTACTCGCACGGCATGCAGGTTTCGCGCTACTTCAAGGAAACGATGGCGCGCAAGAAACCCGAGGTGAAGATCGTCGGCGACGACCTGCACCCGCTCGGGCAGGTCAAGGACTTCGCGCCCTTCGTGGCCAAGATGAAGGCCGCCGGCGCCGACTCGATCGTCACCGGCAACTGGGGCCAGGACCTGACGCTGCTGATCAAGGCCGCCAAGGATGCGGGCCTGAACGCCGACTTCTACACCTACTACGCCGTCACTGGCGGTGTGCCCACCGCGATGGCCGCAGGCGTGGGCGGCAAGGTGCGGGTGGTGGCGGTCGGCCACAACTCGATTCCCGGCACGGTCATCAAGTGGCAGGACGAGTTCAAGAAGAAGTTCAATGACGATTGGTACACGCTGCAGACCTACAACAGTATCCAGATGCTCTCCGAAGGCATGGCGCGCGCGAAGTCGGTCGACCCCGTCAAGGTGGCCACCGCGATGAGCGGGATGAAGTTCATGGGCTTCGCCGGCGAGGTCCAGATGCGCAAGGCCGACCACCAGCTGCAGCAGCCGCTGTTCATCACCGAATGGTCCAAGGCCAACGCCAAGAACCCGTACAGCGTCGAGAACACCGGCTTCAACTTCCAGGAAGTGAAGGCCATCCCTGCGTACGTGTCGAGCACGCCCACCTCGTGCCAGATGAAGCGGCCCGGCGCTTGATACGGGCTTAGCGTTGCGCCACAGCGCGGTGTCCGGTTGCCGGCACCGCGCTGTTTTGCGTGGCACTGCGCGAACGCATCTTTGATGGATCTCTCCTTCTTCCTGATCTCGCTGCTCAACGGGTTGTCCGCGGGGCTGCTGCTGTTCATGCTGGCGTCGGGGCTGACGCTGATCTTCAGCATGATGGGTGTGCTGAACTTCGCCCACGCCAGTTTCTACATGGTCGGCGCGTACGTGGCGTACACCATCACGCAGGTGGTCGGCTTCTGGTGGGGGCTGCTGCTGGCGCCGCCGCTGGTGGGGCTGCTCGGCGCGGCCTTCGAGCGCTTTGCGCTGCGCCGCGTTCACAAGTTCGGCCATGTGCCGGAGCTGCTGATCACCTTCGGGCTCAGCTACATCATCCTGGAGCTGGTCGGGCTGATCTGGGGGCGGCAGGCGCTGAACTTCCTGCCGCCCGAGGCGCTGCGCGGGCCGCTGTTCACGATCGTCGAACTGCCCGGCTCGCTGGGCTTCGAATGGGGCACGCCGCCCGACATCTGCAAGACGGTCGCGGGTGCGGTGTGCACGCAGTTCCCCGCCTTCCGCGCCTTCGGCATGGCGGTGGCGGTGTTGATGCTGGTGGCCGTGTGGCTGCTGCTGACGCGCACCCGCATCGGCTTGATCATTCAGGCGGCGTTGACGCACCCTGACGCGGTGGAGTCGCTCGGCCACAACGTGCCGCGTGTCTTCATGCTGGTGTTCGGTGGCGGCAGTGCACTGGCCGGGCTGGCGGGGGTGATCGGCGGCGCGCTGCGGGTCACCGAACCGTCGATGGCCCTGGCCGTGGGCGCGGTGGTCTTCGCCGTCATCGTGATCGGCGGCATGGGCTCGCTGAAGGGGGCCTTTGTCGCCTCGGTCGGCCTGGGGGTGATCGAGAGCTTTGCAGTCGGCAGCGACCGTTCGATCGCCGACGGCTTGATGGCTGTCGGCATGGCCGTCACGCCGGAGACGCTGGGCTACGCGGTGTGGAGCGTGAAGGTCAGCCAGATCGCGGCGATCCTGCCGTATCTGTTGCTGGTGTTGATCCTGATCTTCAGGCCCAAGGGCCTGTTCGGCACGCGCGAAGGCTGAAGCACCGTGGTGGCCCAGAACGACAGCCGTCCGACCTATCGATTCAAGCCGTACAACGTCGGCCGCTGGGTCATCTGGGGCCTGTACGCGCTGGTGATGCTGATCGCGCCGCTGATCTGGACCAGCAGCCTGTCGCTGACCATGCTCACACAGGTCGGCATCGCCATCATCGGGTGCCTGGCCTTCAACATGCTGCTCGGCCAAGGTGGCATGCTGAGCTTCGGCCACGCGGTGTATTCGGGGCTGGGCTCGTACCTCGCTATCCATACCCTCAACCTCGTCAGCGAGGGGCGGCTCGGCCTGCCGGTCAGTCTGGTGCCACTGGTCGGCGGGCTCGGCGGCATGGCCTTCGCGGTGCTGCTGGGTTTCGTGACGACGAAGAAGGCCGGCACACCGTTTGCGATGATCACGCTGGGTGTTGGCGAATTGGTGTGGGCGATGTCGCTGATGTTCCCCGGCTTCTTCGGCGGAGAAGGCGGCGTCAGCGGCAACCGCGTCACCGGCGCGCCGGTGCTCGGCATCACCTTCGGCCCGCAGGTCCAGCTCTACTACCTGATCGCGCTCTACACCTTCATCTGCACGGCGCTGATGTTTGCCTTCACGCGCACGCCGCTGGGCCGTATGCTGAATGCCGTCCGCGACAACCCCGAGCGCGTCGAGTTCGTCGGCTACAACACCCAGTACGTGCGCTACTTCGCGTTCATCGCGAGCGGCTTCTTCATGGGCATCGCGGGCGGGCTGGCCGCGCTGAACTTCGAGATCGTGACGGCCGAGGTCGTCAATGCGGTGCGCTCGGGCGCCTTTCTCCTGTTCACCTTTCTCGGCGGCGCGGTGTTCTTCTTCGGGCCGATCATCGGCGCGGTGCTGATGGTGCTGGCTCTCGTCCTGCTGTCCGAGCTGACACAAGCCTGGTTGCTCTACCTGGGCCTTGTTTTCACCTTCATGGTGATGTTCGCGCCGGGCGGCATTTCGAGCCTGATCATGATGAACCTGCGCGTGGCCAGCTTCGGCAAGCTGCGGCCGATCTGGGGCTCGTACGTGGCCTTGCTCGGCACCGGCGCGACGGTGCTCGCCGGCGCGGGCGCGATGATCGAGATGGTCTACCACTTGCAGCTGAATGAGGCGCTCGGCCCGGAGCTGAAGTTCATGGGCGCCACGCTCAATGCCAAGGGTTTCGACAGCTGGTTCGGCGCGGCCTTCGTGCTGGTTGTCGGCATCGGCCTGTTCGAGATCGTGCGCCGGCACTTCGTGCGCCAGTGGGGGCAGGTGCAGGAAGAGATCGAGAAAGAGATCAAGAAGCGGGAAGCGCTCATATGACCAACCCCGGAGCGCCATCGGCGCTGCCCCCTCAAGGGGGCGCCGCCAGCGGCCCGGCAGAGCCGGCTCCGCGGCGGCCGCTTGATGGTGTGGTGCCGGCGGTTGAACTGAAGGACGTCCGCAAGTCTTTCGGCAAGACCGAGATCATCCGCGGCACCTCGCTGGCCGTGAAGCCCGGTGAGCGCGTCGCCATCATCGGCCCCAACGGCGCCGGCAAGAGCACGCTGTTCAACTTGATCAGCGGCCGCTTCGGCAGCACCAGCGGCGACATACTTCTGCACGGCGAGAAGATCGACGGCCTGAAGCCTTACGAGATCAACCGCAAGGGCCTTGCCCGCAGCTTCCAGGTCAGCAACTTGTTCATGCGGCTGTCGGTGTTCGAGAACCTGCGCTGTGCGGTGCTGTGGAGCCTGGGCTACAAGTACGCGTTCTGGCGTTTCCTGGCCGACGCGCGCGACGCCAACGACCGCGCCGACGAGGTGCTGGACATGATCAAGCTGCACCGGCGGCGCGACGTGCTGGCGATGAACCTGACGTACGCCGAGCAGCGCGCGCTCGAGATCGGTATCACCATCGCCGGCGGCGCCAGCGTGATCCTGCTCGACGAACCCACCGCCGGCATGAGCAAAAGCGAAACAGCGCGCTTCGTCAACCTGATCCGCGAGGTGACGGTCGGCAAGACGCTGCTGACCGTCGAGCACGACATGGGCGTGGTCTTCGGGCTGGCGGACAAGATCGCCGTGCTGGTCTACGGCGAGGTGATTGCTTTCGACGTGCCGGAGCGCGTGCGTGGCAATGCGCGCGTGCAGGAGGCCTATCTCGGCTCGGCATTGGCCGAGACGCAGGCGGCGCAGGCGGCGCAACGCTAAGCAGGCCGCGCATGCTGATCCTCAAGACCGTCCACGCCTTCTACGGCAAGAGCCATGTGCTGCATGGCGTGAACTTCACGGTGCAGGCCGGCGAGATCGTCGCGCTGCTCGGCCGCAACGGCAGCGGGCGCAGCACCACCGTGAAGACGATCATGGGGCTGGTCGACGGCAAGGGCAGCGTCGAGTGGAAGGGCCAGCAGGTGCTCGGCAAGAAGGCTTTCGAACTGGCTCACGCCGGCATCGGCTACGTGCCGGAGAACCGCGACATCTTCCCCACGCTGACGGTGCACCAGAACCTGCTGCTCGGGCAGAAGGGCGGCGCGAAGCAGTCGCGCTGGAGCTTCGACGACATGTATGGCCTGTTCCCGCGCCTGAAGGAACGCCAGCACACCGAGGCCGGCGTGCTCAGTGGCGGCGAACAGCAGATGCTGACGCTGTGCCGCACGTTGATGGGCGACCCCGAACTCATCATGATCGATGAGCCCACCGAAGGCCTGGCACCGAAGATCGTCGAGCTCGTCGCCGAGTACCTGCGTGAACTCAAACGGCGCGGCATCAGCGTGCTGCTGGTCGAGCAGAAGCTGACCATCGCGCTCGAAGTCGCCGACCGCTGCCTGGTCATGGGCCACGGCCAGATCGTCTTCGAAGGCACACCGGCCGAGTTGCGCGCGAACAGCTACATCCGCAAGGAGTGGCTGGAGGTCTAGGCGCGCTGGAACCCGACTCAGCAAGTGGCATCGGGCTAGCAGGCCGTGCCCTACCCGCAGGAGTTGAACGGCAGGTGAGGCGCGACCCCGGCGGTGGGTCAGGCCGGCGCTACTTGCACATCGCCTCCATCTGCGAGCGCGCGCTCGTCATCTGCTGCACGCACTGCGCATTGTTCGCGCCCTTGGGGCATTTGGCCGGATCCATCTGCGCCAGCATCATCTTGCTGTTGGCGCAGGCCTTGGCGGTGGTGGCGCCGTCGAGCTTGACGGCGGCGTCCTGCGCGCTGCAAGCACCGGCATAGCTCATCTTCATCCGCATCAGCATCGGCTGGGGTTGTTTGGCGCTGCTCATCTCGCTGGCCACCTCGTAGCTGCGCGGCGCGACGCGGGTGATGGTGCTCTTGACCTTGCTCGGGTCGTCGCCCGTGCACGTGACTTCCATCGTGGCGCGGTTGGCGCTGTCTTCGAGCAGCTTGCTGGTGCACTTGGGCTCGTTCGCTGCGGTGCCAGGGGCCTTGTCCTTGGACATGGCCTGCAGCGCGGTGGTGCAGACGGTCATCGGCCCCATCGCCTGCTGCGCCTTGGCGTCGCGGCCCGGCATTTCCATCACCTCCATGCGCCACGAGGCCTTGTCGGGCGGCGCGTCTGAGAGCACTTTGGGAACCTGCGCCACGGCCAAGTCGGCCAGCGTGGCAAGCAGCATCAGGGCGGCGAACGAACAGGGCAGGTGCAGTCTCATGAATTTCGGCTTTCGGGGTTTCGAGCAGCGGGCCAATGGGGCTGCGGGAAGATACTGCGCGGCCGCGGTCGTGTCACGCCCGGGACGCAGCAGGCCCGAGGCCGGCCCCTAGAATCGAACGACCGTTCGCTTTTGCTTCAATTCTTTGCTTTCTACCGAGGAGACCCGCCATGGGAGCGCGCTACGAACAACGCGGCAACGTCGCCGTCATCGCCCTCGACAACCCGCCGGTCAACGGCCTCGGTTACGACACACGGCGTGAATTCGCGGCGGGCATCGAACGCGCCGTGGCCGACGCGAAGGTCTTGGGCATCGTCATCACCGGTGCCGGCAAGGCCTTCAGCGGTGGCGCCGACATCAAGGAGTTCGGCAGCCCGAAGGCGATTGCCGAGCCGAACCTGTTGTCGCTGATCAGACAAGTCGAGGACTGCCCGAAGCCGGTGGTGGCTGCCGTGCACACGGTGTGCATGGGTGGCGGCTTGGAGCTGGCACTCGGCGCCCACTACCGCGTTGCCGCAGCCGGCACCAGCGTTGCCTTGCCGGAAGTGAAACTCGGCCTGATCCCCGGTGCCGGCGGCACCCAGCGCCTGCCGCGCGTGCTGGGCGTGGAAACGGCGCTGAACATGATCGTCAGCGGCGAGCCGGTGAAGAGCGAGTTGCTGGCTTTGCTGTCCGGCCAGAAGCTGTTCGACCAGCTGGTGACTGGCGATCTGATCGAGGCGGCCTGCAAACTGGCCGAAGAGAAGGCCGCCACGCCCGGCCCGTACCCGCGTGTGCGCGACCTGAAGTGCACGCACCCCGAAGCCGACGCCTACTTCCAGTTCGCGCGCAACATGGTCAAGGGCATGTCGAAGAACTTCCCCGCGCCGGCCAAGTGCGTGGATGCGGTGCAGGCGGCCGTGACCCGGAAGTTCGACGACGGCATGCTGGCCGAACGCGAGATCTTCATCGCGCTGATGCTCACGCCAGAGTGCAAGGCGCTGCGCCACGCCTTCTTCGGCGAACGCGCGGCCAGCAAGATCCCCGACGTGCCCGAGGACACGCCGCAGCGTGCGATCAACCAGGTCGCCGTCATCGGCGCCGGCACCATGGGCGGCGGCATCACGATGAACTTCCTCAACGCCGGCATCCCGGTGACGATGCTCGAGATGAAGCCCGACGCGCTGGAACGCGGTGTCGCGACCATCCGCAAGAACTACGAAGCGCAGGTCAAGAAGGGCAAGTTGAAGCAGGACACGTACGAAGGCCGGATGGCGCTGCTGACGACCACGCTGAACTACGCCGACGTGGCGCAGGCCGATCTGGTCATCGAAGCGGTGTTCGAGGAGATGGGCGTCAAGGAAAAGGTCTTCACCACCCTCGACGAAGTGATGAAGCCGGGCGCGATCCTGGCCACCAACACCAGCACGCTCGACGTCGACAAGATCGCCGCGTTCACCAAACGGCCGCAGGACGTGGTCGGCCTGCACTTCTTCAGCCCGGCCAACGTGATGAAGCTGCTGGAAGTGGTGCGCGGTGCCAAGACCGGCAAGGACGTCTTGGCGACCGTGATGAGCGTGGCCAAGAAGATCCGCAAGACGGCAGTCGTCAGCGGCGTCTGCGACGGCTTCATCGGCAACCGGATGATCGAGCAGTACTCGCGGCAGGCCGGCTTCCTGCTGGAAGAAGGCTGCACGCCGGCGCAGGTGGACAAGGCGGTGGAGAAGTTCGGCTTCGCGATGGGCCCGTTCCGCATGGGCGACCTGGCCGGCAACGACATCGGCTGGGCAATCCGCAAGCGCCGCTACACCGAGAAGCCTGGCCTGCGCTACAGCAAGACCGCCGACCTGCTGTGCGAGATGGGCCGCTACGGCCAGAAGACGGGTGCCGGCTGGTACGACTACCAGGCCGGCAAGCGCGACGCGATCCCGTCCGAAGTGGTCGTGAAGATGATCGACGACCACCGGGCTGAGCTGGGCACCGCCGCGCTCAAGCGCGGTGAACTGGTGCTGAAGGCGCGCAAGATCAGCGACGACGAGATCGTGCACCGCCTCGTCTATTCACTGGTCAACGAGGCGGCGAAGATCCTCGAAGAAGGCATTGCCAGCAAGGCCAGCGACATCGACATGGTCTACCTCACCGGCTACGGCTTCCCGCTCTTCCGCGGCGGGCCGATGTGCTACGCCGACCAGCAGGGCCTGTTCAACGTCGTGCAGACGATGAAGCGGTTCGCAGCCAACCCGCACGACGACGGCGCCTTTTGGCAGCCCGCGCCGTTGCTGGCCAAGCTGGCGGCTGAAGGCAAGAGCTTCACCTGACCCCGCCACGCGGCGCATCGAAGCCATGCGGTTGTTCTGGCGCGCGCTGATCGGCCTGCTGCTGCTGGCGGCAGCGCTGGCCGTCGTGCTGGTCGCCAACACGCTGCGCCAGGGCTCGCGCCAAGTGGCGGTTGCGCCCCTGGCGCCGTTGGCTGTGGATGCCGACAAGGTCGCGTCGTCGCTGGCGGCTTCGCTGGCGGCGCGCACGGTCAGCGGCCTCACCGATCCGGCCGGCGCCGCCGAAGCCTTCAAGGTGCTGCACGCCCACCTGGCCACGCGCTACCCGCTGGCGCATGCGGCGCTGCAACGCGAAGTGATCGGCGAGCACGGCCTCGTCTACACGTGGCGCGGCAGCGATGCCAAGGCACTGCCGATCGCACTGCTGGCGCACCAGGACGTGGTACCGATAGCCCCGGGCACCGAGGCGCTGTGGAAGCAGCCACCCTTCGGCGGCGTGGTGGCCGACGGCTATGTCTGGGGCCGCGGCGCACTCGACAACAAGTCCAACGTCATCGCGCAGTTCGAAGCCATCGAAGCGCTGCTCGCGGCCGGCTTCAAGCCCGCACGCACGGTTCATTTCTTCTTTGGCCACGACGAAGAAGTCGGCGGGCAGCGCGGTGCCGCGGCGTGGGCCGCAACGTTGAAGCAGCGCGGCGAAAGGCTCGCCTACATCCTGGACGAAGGCATGGCGGTGACCGAAGGCATCTTGCCCGGCGTGGCCAAGCCGATCGCATTGATCGGGCTGGGTGAGAAGGGCGGCTTGACGCTGAAGCTGACCGCCACCGCAGCGCCCGGCCATTCGTCGATGCCGCCGCAGACCGGCAACAGCGCCATCGGCATGCTCAGCGCCGCGCTGACGAAGCTGGACGCGAAGCCGTTGCCGGGCGGCATTCAAGGCGCAGCCGCCGAGATGTTTGCTGCCATCGCGCCCGAGCTGCCCTTCGGCCAGCGGCTGGCGCTGTCGAACCTGTGGCTGCTGCGACCGGTCGTCGAGCCGATGCTTGCCAAGGGCGCTGCCACCAACGCACTGATGCGCACCACAACCGCACTGACCGTGGTGAACGCCGGCAATCAGGCCAACGTGCTGCCCGGCAAGGCCGAGGCGATGGTGAACTTTCGCCTGCTGCCGGGCGACACCGCCGAATCGGTCACCGCACACGTCAAGTCGGCCATCGCCGACGAGCGCATCACCGTTGCGCCGATCGGCACACCGCTCGAAGCCACCGCGCTGTCGTCGACCGACGGCTACGCGTACAAGCTGATAGAACGAACGGTGCGCGAGGTCTTCCCCGACGCCGTCGTCGCGCCAGGCCTGGTGCTGCAAGGCACCGACTCGCGCCACTTTGCGGGTGTGGCCGAGCAGAGCTACCGCTTCATGCCGATCCGCTTCAAGCCCGAAGACCTGGGCCGTTTGCACGGCACTGACGAGCGCATCGCGGTGCAACAACTCGCGGACATGGTCCGCTTCTACCACCGCCTGCTGACGCAGTCGGCCACCGATTCCACAGCACTTGGACCCTCAGGGCCGGGCATTGCCCAGCCCGCCCGTTGAGGGGTCAAGCAAAGTGGCCAATCCACATTTCCTTGAAAGGACCCGCGCCATGAGCCAAGCCGTCATCGTCTCCACTGCCCGCACCCCCTTGGCCAAGAGCTGGAAGGGCGCGTTCAACATGACGCATGGCGCCACGCTGGGCGGCCACGCGGTGAAGGCCGCGGTCGAGCGCGCGGGCATCGAGCCCGGCGAGGTCGACGACGTGATCATGGGCTGCGCCAACCCGGAAGGCGCCACCGGCGCCAACATCGCGCGCCAGGTGGCCTTGCGTGCGGGCTTGCCGATCACCACCAGCGGTGTCACCGTGAACCGCTTCTGCAGCAGTGGCCTGCAGACCATCGCGCTGGCGGCGCAGCGCGTGATTGCGGGCGAGGGCGATATCTTCGTCGGCGGCGGCGTGGAAAGCATCAGCTGCGTGCAGCAGGAGATGAACACCCACATGCTGGCCGACTCGTGGCTGCAGAAGAACAAGCCCGAGATCTACTGGAACATGCTGCAGACCGCCGAGCAGGTGGCCAAGCGCTACCAGATCAGCCGCGAGCGGATGGACCATTACGGTGCCGCCAGCCAGCAGAAGGCCAGCGCGGCGCTTGAAGCCGGGCTGTTCAAGGACGAGATCGCACCCATCACCGTGACCGCCGGTGTGGCCGATGCTGTGATGGGGCTGCGCAGCAAGGAAGTCACCGTCAGCAACGACGAAGGCATCCGCGCCGGCACCACCTACGAGGGCATCTGCGGCATTCGCCCGGCGATGCCCGGCGGCGTCATCAGTGCGGGCAACGCCAGCCAGTTCTCCGACGGCGCCGGTGCCTGCGTGGTGATGCACGAAGCCGTGGCCGAGCGCAAGGGCCTCAAGCCGCTGGGCCGCTTCCTGGGTTTTGCGGTGGCGGGCTGCGAGCCCGACGAGATGGGCATCGGCCCGGTCTTCGCCGTGCCCAAGGTGCTGGCGCGCCTGGGCCTCAAAGTGAGTGACATCGACCTGTGGGAGCTGAACGAAGCCTTTGCCGTGCAGGTGCTGTACTGCGCCGACAAGCTTGGCATCCCGATGGACCGCCTGAACGTCAACGGCGGGGCCATTGCGGTCGGCCACCCTTATGGCGTCAGCGGCCAGCGCCTGACCGGCCACGCACTAATCGAAGGCAAGCGCCGCGGCGCCAAGCGCGTCTGCGTGACGATGTGCATCGGCGGCGGCATGGGCGCCGCAGGCATCTTCGAGGTGCTGTGAGCCCGACGGGCCGTCCCGAGGGCGAACTCCTCAGTGCGCAGCACGGAGGATTCCCGGCTAAGCAGTTGCAGCGCCGCGGCGTGCTGGCGCTCGGCGCAGCGGCCGCGCTGGCCGGGCCGTTGGCGGCGCGGGCGCAGTCTGCGACGGGCGGCTCGAATGCCGCGAACGCCTTGACGGCCGAGGCGGCGGCGCAGGACGTGCGCGTGCTGCGCCGCGCGCTCACTGCGCTGCATCCGGCGCTGACGAAGTACCGCACGCAGGCCGAGATCGACTCGGCGTTGGCCCGCTTCGAGGCGCGTGGCAACGAAGCCCGCAGCCCGGGCGAGATGCTGCTCGCCGCCGCCGAAATGGCGTCGGCCATCCGCTGCGGCCACACCTGGGCCAACGTGCTCAACCAGCAGCGCGGCGTGCGCACCGCGCTGCTCGACGGCAGCGACAAGCTGCCGTTGAAGCTGACGCTGGTGCAGGGCCGCTGGCTGGTGCTGTCCAGCGCGGTGCCTTCGGTGCGCGCCGGTGACGAGCTGGTCAGCGTCGACGGCGTGGCTGCGGCGGCGATGGTCGAGCGCCTGTTGCCGTATCTGCGCGCCGATGGCTCCAGCGACGGCAAGCGTCTGCGCCAGCTCGGCCACGACCGTTTCGATTACAGCCAATTCGACATGCTGTGGCCGCTGATCGCGCCGCCGAAAGGCGGTGCCACCCTGGGCGTTCGGCGCGGCGGCGCTGGCAGCGTGCAGGACGTTCGCGTCGACACGACAACGCTGGCGGCGCGCGACGCCGCGCTCGCGGCGCAGGGCATCGCCGCAAAGTCGGAAGCCTGGGCGCTGCGGATCGAAGGCGACATCGCGCGGATGGTGCTGCCGACCTTTGCGTTCTGGCGCTCCAAGTTCGACTGGAAGCGCTTCATCGCCGACAGCTTCGCCGAGCTGAATGACAAACGCGTGGCGACGCTGGTGATCGACATCCGCGACAACGAAGGCGGTGACGGTGCGATCGGCGGCGAGCTGCTGTCGTACCTGGTGCGCGAGCCGCTGCGCCTCACGTCCGACCAGTCGATCAGCGCCTACGAGCGTGCGCCCTACGCTCTGGCGCGCTACCTCGACACCTGGGACTACGGCTTCTTCGATCGGACGGGGCAGGTCGACCGCATCACCGAAGGCACGGCGGCAGGCCTTTGGCGGGTGCGTTCGCGCGCTGCCCGCGTGGAGACGATCCAGCCCGTGAGCGGCCGCTACAACGGGCGGGTCTTCCTGCTCGTCGGGCCCGAGAACAGCTCGGCGACGTACCAGTTCGCCAGCCTGGCCCAGCAGGCGCAGGCGGCCACCCTGGTCGGCCAGCGCACGGGCGGCAACCGGCGCGGGCTGAATGGTGGCGAGTTGTGCTGGCTGACGCTACCGAATTCGGGCGCGTCGGTCGACATCCCGCTGCTGGCTGCGGGCTACCAGGCCGACACGCCGGATGCGAGCGTGGTGCCGGAGATCGCCGTCGAACGCCGCTTCGAGCAGATGGCGGCCGGGCGCGACGCGGAGTTCGAGGCGGTGCTCAAAGCATTGGGGCGTGCATGAACGATGCCGCCGTACAACCCCTGGCGACAGGCTGGCTGCGCACGCCGGAGGAATGCTTTGCGGACCTCCCGGATTGGGGCTTCACGCCGCGCTACACCGTGTCGGGCGGTGCGCGCGTGCACTACATCGACGAAGGCCGCTCGGGTGGGAGCTCGGCCGCCGTGACAGCGCTGTGCCTGCACGGCAACCCGAGCTGGAGCTATCTGTATCGGCACATGATCCCGGTCTTCACCGCAGCGGGTCTGCGTGTGGTGGCCCCGGACCTGATCGGCTTCGGGCGTTCTGACAAGCCGGCCCACGAATCCGCGCACAGCTTCGATCGGCACCGCGGCATGCTGCTGGAATTCATCGAGCAGCTCGACCTGAAGAACGTGATGTTGGTGTGCCAGGACTGGGGCGGCATCTTCGGCCTGACCCTGCCAGTTGCGATGCCCGAACGCTTCACGCGCCTGCTGGTGATGAACACGGCGATGGCGACCGGTACGCTCAGCCCCGGCTTCGTGCAGTGGCGTGCGTATTCGAATTCGCAGCCCGATCTGGCGGTCGGCAAGCTCATCAAGCGCGGCAAGCGCGACATGAGCGATGCCGAGGCATCGGCTTACGACGCGCCGTTCCCCGATGCCAGCTACAAGGCCGCGCTGCGCGCCTTTCCGAACCTGGTACCCGACGGTGCCGATGCACCCGGTGCCGCCATCGGCCGCGAGAGCTTCAGCTTCTGGCGCGAGCGCTGGCAGGGCGACAGCTTCATGGCCATCGGCATGCAGGACCCGGTGCTCGGGCCCGAGCTGATGCGCCCGTTGCAAAAGGCCATCCGCGGTTGCCCGCCGCCGATGGAAGTTGCCGAAGGCGGCCACTTCGTCCCCGAGTGGGGCGGGCCGATCGCCACCGCTGCACTGGCGCACTTCAAATTGGCGTGAGCCCGGATCTCGATGCGACAGACCCTGGACTTCCTGCTGCATGACTGGCTCGACGTGGCCGCGCTGACCACGCGCACGCGCTTTGCCGACCATTCGTCTGAGACCTTCACCTCGGTGCTCGATACCTGCGAACGCATCGCGCGCGAGAAGTTCGCGCCGTTCAACCGGTTGGCCGACACGCAGGAACCGCATGTCGTTCAAGGCGCTGACGGCGAGCGCGTGCAGCTGCCGCAGGCCACCCACGACGCGCTGGCGGCGTACGTCGACAGCGGCATGCTGGCGGCGGCGCAAGACTACGAACTCGGCGGCATGCAACTGCCCTGCGTGATCGAGATGGCGGCCAACGCCTTCTTCAGCAAGGCCAGCGTGGCGATGGGCGGCTACGCGATGTTGACCAGCGGCAATGCCAACCTGCTGATGGCGCATGGCACGGCCACGCAGCGCGAGGTGTTCGCGAAGCACCTGTTCGCCGGCCGCTGGTTCGGCACGATGTGCCTGAGCGAGCCGCAGGCGGGCTCGTCGTTGTCCGACGTCGCCACACGCGCCATGCCGGATGGGGTTGGCTCCGAGGCCGACCCGCTCGGCCCACGCTTCCGCCTGCGCGGCAACAAGATGTGGATCAGTGGCGGCGAGCACGAGATCACCGAGAACATCGTCCACCTGGTGCTGGCGAAGATTCCGGGTGCGGATGGCAAGCCGGTGGCCGGCACGCGCGGCATCTCGTTGTTCATCGTGCCCAAGCACCTCGTGGACGGCGACGCGAATCTGACCGGTGAGCGCAACGACGTCGCGCTGGCCGGGCTGAATCACAAGCTGGGTTATCGCGGGACGACGAACACGCTGTTGAATTTCGGTGAGGGCAAGTTCCCCGCACGCGGTGGCAGCGGTGCCATCGGCTACCTCGTCGGCAAGCCGGGCCAGGGCCTGGGCTGCATGTTCCACATGATGAACGAGGCGCGCATCGGTGTCGGCCTCGGCGCGGTGATGCTGGGCTACGCGGGTTACGAGGCGAGTCTGGACTACGCCAAACAACGGCCGCAAGGCCGCGCCATCGGGCCTGCGGGCAAGGATGCCAACGCGCCGCAGTTGCCGATCGTCGAACACGCCGACGTCAAGCGCATGCTGCTGGCGCAGAAGGCCTATGTCGAAGGGGGCCTGGCGCTGGAGCTGTACTGCGCGCGGCTGGTCGACGAGTTGCACACCGGCGAAGGCGAATCGGCGAAGCAAGCCGGCGTGCTGCTGGAAGTGCTGACGCCGATTGCCAAGAGCTGGCCCAGCGAGTGGTGCCTGGAAGCCAACTCGCTGGCGATCCAGGTGCACGGCGGGTACGGCTACACGCGCGACTTCCCGGTCGAACAGCACTGGCGCGACAACCGCCTGAACATGATCCACGAGGGCACGCACGGCATCCAGGGGCTGGATCTGTTGGGCCGGAAGGTGGTGATGGATGGCGGCGCTGGCCTGAAGCTGCTGGCCGCGCGCATCAGCGAGACGATCGAGCACGCCGGCCACGTCGAAGGCTTGGCGGCGCCGGCCAGCGAATTGGCCGACGCGTTGCAACGTCTCGGCGCCGCGACGAAGGCCGCGTGGGCTACCGGCCAGCCTGAAGAAACGCTGGCCAACGCCACCCCGTACCTGCAAGCCTTCGGGCACCTGGTGCTGGCGTGGCTGTGGCTCGACGTGGCGGTGTGCGCGCAGCGCAGCGCGTCCAGCCTGCAGCCAGGCAAGCTCGCGGCGATGCGCTACTTCTTCGCCTACGAACTGCCCAAGATCGACGCCTGGCTCGGCGTCGTCGCGCGCCGCGAATCGGTCTGCCGCACGATGCAGGCCGAGTGGTTCTGAAGCCCGCCATGCCCATCAGCGCCAACCGACTGGAGAGCTTGATCTGGGTGCTGATCTACGGCGGCCTGATCGCCGTCTGCCTGGGCCTGTTCATGAAGGACGGCAGCGCGGTGCTGGGCTGGAGCGCCATCATCGTCGGCGCGCTGGTCACCACGGCCGGGGCCATCCTGATCTATGTTCGCTCGCGCAGAAACTGAAGACATCCAAGAAGGAGACCGGAGCCATGGGCACCCCGATACAGAAGCTCTTCGACCTCACCGGCCAGGTCGCGCTCGTCACCGGCGGCTCGCGCGGTCTGGGCTTGCAGATGGCCGAAGCGCTGGGCGAGGCCGGCGCCAAGATCATGCTGACCTCGCGCAAGGCGGCCGATCTGGAAGAAGCCGCGGCGGACCTCGCCGCGCGCGGCATCGACGCACGCTGGGTTGCCGCTGACGCCAGCAAGCCCGACGACGTGCAGCGTGTGGTCGACGAGACGATGCAGCGCTGCGGCCGGATCGACATCCTCGTCAACAACGCTGGTGCGACCTGGGGCGCACCGGCCGAGGACTACCCGCTCGAGGCCTGGGACAAGGTGATGAACCTGAACATCCGCAGCCTGTTCCTGTTCGCGCAGGCAGTCGGCAAGGCCAGCATGATTCCGAACAAGCACGGCCGCATCATCAACGTCGCCAGCATCGCCGGGCTGGGCGGCTCGATGGACGTCAAGTTCATCGCCTACGGCACCAGCAAGGGCGCGGCGGTGAACTTCACGCGCACGCTGGCGGCCGAGTGGGGTACCTACGGCATCACGGTCAACGCACTGGCGCCGGGCTTCTTCCCCAGCAAGATGACGGCCGGCGTGCTGGCGCACTTCGGCGCCGACAAGCTGGCCGCCGCCGCGCCGCTGAAGCGCATCGGCGACGACGACGACCTGAAGGGCGCGGTGCTGCTGTTTGCATCGGCTGCCGGCAAACACATCACCGGGCAGATCCTGGCGGTCGACGGCGGTGTCAGTTCGGTTCACGGCGGGTGAGGACAGGGTGAAGCCCGGCCCGCTGAAATTCCCCGTCCACATTCCGTTCGTCGAAGAGCTGGGGCTGGAACTCTGGTCTTTCGGTGGCGGCCACGCCGAGTTGCGGGTGGACCTGGCCGAGGCGCATCTGAACAGCTGGGAGGTGGCGCATGGCGGCGTGCTGATGACCATGCTCGACGTAGCGATGGCGCACGCGGCGCGCAGCACCAACAAGGTGACGCCCGAGACGGGTGAAGGCGGCCCGGGCGTGGCCACGATCGAGATGAAGACGACCTTCATGCGCCCGGCTGAAGGCAGGCTGCGCGCCGTCGGCAAGCTGCTCGACCGCACCACCACACTGGCCTTCACCGAAGGCAGCGTGTTCGACGAAGCCGGGCGGCTGTGCGCGCACGCCACCGGCACCTTCAAGTTCCTGCGCGCGCTGCCCACCACCGGGCGGCACAGCAACGCGCTTCAACGGCAGACGCCTTCTTCCTGATCCGACACACCATGAACAACACCCGTATCGTTCTGGCCTCGCGGCCCGCCGCCGAGGCCACGCTCGACAACTTCCGCGCCGAGACCGTGCCTGTGCCCGCGCTGCAAGACGGCCAGGTGCTGATGCGCAACCATTTCCTCAGCCTCGACCCGTACATGCGGATGCGCATGAACGACAGCAAGAGCTACGCGGCGCCGCAGGCCATCGGTGCGCCGATGGTCGGCGGCACGGCCGGCGAGGTGGTCGAGTCACGGCACCCGAAGTACGCCGCGGGCGACAAGGTGGTCGGCGCCGGCGGATGGCAGCAGTACACCGTGCTCGATGCATCGGCGCCCGGCGTGATCCGCAAGGTCGACGACAGCGTCGTGCCGTTGTCGGCCTACCTCGGTGCGGTGGGCATGCCGGGGGTGACGGCATGGGTGGGCCTGGTCCACCTGATCGAGCCGAAGGAAGGCGAAACGGTGGTCGTCGACGCCGCCAGTGGCGCGGTCGGCAGCGCGGTCGGGCAACTGGCCAAGGCGCGCGGCTGCCGCGTCGTCGGCCTGGCCGGCGGCGCCGACAAATGCGCCTACGTGCACGACGAGCTCGGCTTCGATGCCTGCATCGACTACAAGCCGCTGCGCGACTTCAAGTCGTTGGCGGCGGCTGTCGATACAGCAGCGCCGAAAGGCATCGACGGCCTGTTCGAGAACGTCGGCGGGCTGATCCTCGACGTCTGCATGTCTCGCATGAACGCGTTCGGCCGCATTGCGTTGTGCGGAATGATTTCGGGCTACGACGGTGCGCCGGTGCCGCTTTCCAACCCGGCGCTGATCCTGACGCAGCGGTTGAAGGTGCAGGGTTTCATCGTCAGCGAACACATGTCGTTGTGGCCGGCGGCGTTGAAGGAACTCGGTGAAAGCGTCGCCGGGGGAAAGCTCAAGTACCGCGAGTCGGTGGCGCAAGGCATCGAAGCCGCGCCGGCTGCGTTTCTCGGCCTGCTGAAGGGTCGGAACTTCGGCAAGCAACTGGTCAAGCTGGTCTGAAGTGGCGGGGCAGAGCAACGTCATGCGCTGGACCTGGTGCCGCTTCGGCGAGCTGGGTGTCGACAACCTTTACGACGCGCTGGCGTTGCGCTGCCGCGTGTTCATCGTCGAACAGGGGCCCTATCTCGACCCCGACGGCGTCGATTCGCAGTGCTGGCACTTGTTGGGCCGCGATGAGGCCGGTGTGTTGCACAGCTACCTGCGCATCGTCGACCCCGGCGTGAAATACGCCGAGCCTTCGATGGGCCGCGTGATCACGTCGCCCGAATCGCGCGGCACCGGTGCCGGGCACATGCTGGTAGCCGAAGGCATCCGACGCTGTGCCAGCGCCTGGCCCGGGCAGGGCATTCGCATCGGTGCCCAGTTGCGGCTGGAACGCTTCTACGCAGGCCATGGTTTCGACCGTGTCGGCGAGCCCTACATCGAAGACACGATTCCGCATCTGGAAATGTTCCGACCATGACCGCTAACGACTTGATCCTGCACCACTACGACGGTTCGCCGTTCGCCGAAAAGGTGCGCCTGATGCTGGGCTACAAGGGCGCCGCGTGGCGCTCGGTCAAGATCCCGCGGATCATGCCCAAGCCGGACGTGATCGCGTTGACCGGTGGCTATCGCAAGACGCCGCTGTTACAGCAGGGCCGCGACGTCTGGTGCGACACGGCGCTGATCGCGCGCCGGCTCGAAGCGCTGATGCCCAGCCCGACGCTGTACCCGGCCAGCGCACCGCTGGCGCCGGCGGTGGCGGCGTGGGCCGACAGCACGTTGTTCTGGACCGTGGTGCCGTACACGATGCAGCCCGAGGGCCTGGCGGCGATGTTCGCCGGGGCACCGCCGGAAGCGCTGAAGGCTTTCGCCGCGGACCGCGGGCCGTTCACGTCGTCGGTCAAGCGGCCCGGCGGCGCCGAGGCGGCCAGTCTGCTGCACACCGAGTTGGCGATGTTCGATGCCGCGCTGCGCGACGGGCGCGCCTACCTGTTCGGCGTCGAGCCGAGCATCGCCGATTTCTCGGTTGCGCACTGCCTGTGGTACGTGGGACGCGGCGGGCCGATGGCGCGCATCTTCGACGGCTACACCGCAGTCACAGCCTGGCTGGCGCGCATGCTGGCCATCGGCCACGGCCGCCCGACCCCGATGGACAGCACCGAGGCGCTGGCGACAGCCAAGGCCGGTCAGCACTTCGAGCCCACCGCGGTCGAAGCCGGCGGCGGCTTCGAGCCCGGCGAGGCGGTCACCGTCGCCCCTACCGACTACGGCATCGACCCCAGCGGCGGCACGCTGGTGGGGTTGTCGGCGGGCGAAGTGGTGATCGAACGCCACGACGAGCGCGCCGGCACCGTGCACGTGCACTTCCCGCGGCGCGGGTTCCAGATTCGCAAGCAGGAGCAAACCCTATGAGTGAGTGGCAGGGCCGCACCGCGGTCATCACCGGGGCGGCATCGGGCTTCGGCTTCGAGGCCAGCCGCATCGCGGCGCAGCGCGGCATGAACGTGGTGATGGCCGACGTGCAGCCGGCGGCGCTGGACGCGGCTGCGGCCGAGATCACGGCTGCGGGCGCGACGGTGCTGCCGTTTCGGCTGGATGTGTCGAAAGCAGCCGAAGTTGAAGCGCTCGGTGCCGCCACCCTGCAGCGATTCGGTGCGCCGCACTTCGTCTTTAACAACGCCGGTGTTGGTGCCGGCGGCCTGATCTGGGAGCACTCGCTGAACGACTGGGAATGGGTCGTCGGCGTCAACCTGATGGGCGTGGCGCACGGTGTGCGCGTGTTCACGCCCGCCATGCTGGCGGCGGCGAAGGCCGACCCGCGATACCGCGGCCACATCGTCAACACCGCGAGCATGGCGGGCTTGCTGAACGCACCGAACATGGGTGTCTACAACGTCACCAAACACGCGGTGGTGGCGATGAGCGAGACGCTGTACCAGGACCTGGCGCTGGTGACCGGACAGCTGCACGCCCACGTTTTATGCCCGTTTTTCGTGCCGACCGGCATCCACCGCAGCGAGCGCAACCGCCCGGGCGAGCTGACCGACGCCGCGCTGCCGACGAAGAGCCAGCTGATCGCGCAGGCGATGAGCGACCAGGCCGTGACCAAGGGCAAGGTCACGGCGGCGCAGGTGGCGCAATGGGTCTTCGATGCGATGGATGAGCGGCGCTTCTACATCTACAGCCACCCGAAGGCGCTGGCCAGCGTGCAGGTGCGGCTGGAAGACATCATGACGCCGCGCAACCCGACCGATCCGTTCGCGGCAAAACCGGAGATCGGGGCGCAGTTGCGCGAGGCGCTGCGTTCGGCCTGAGCGTTTTCAGCAACCCAGCGCAACGGCCTGCAAGGGCCGCTGGGTGGCTCCATCGGTGACGACCAGCACCACGCGGCGTGGGAACGCCGGGTCGCCACGTGTCACCGACAAGGTAGTCGCCGTGCCGCTGCCCGCCGGCCATGCCGCCACCGGTTTCAAAAGCCGCACGACATGGTCGTGGCGCAGTTGTTCCCCCGCGTTCTCGCCCGCTCGCACCGCGGTCTGGTGGCCGTCTTCGAGCACCGCCCAATATGCGGAGAGCTGCGCACCGCTGCGCGTGGCCAGCGGCTGCACGGTGGCCGTCACCGCGTCGCCTTCGCGGCTCAGCATCACCACCGGCACAGCCGCGTCGGCCGCCACTGCCGGCAGCTTCGGCCAGCCGCGCCAGTCCTTGCCTTGCACCACCACCTGCGGCGTGTAGACCTGCGCTGAGCCATCGCGCTGCGCCTGGGCATACTGGCGCTGCGTGAACTCGGTGCTGGCAAAACGGTCGGGCCAGCCGAGCTTGTCCCAGTAGGTGACGTGGAACGACAGCGCCAGCACATCGCTGCGGCCCTTCAGGGTCGACAACCACTTGTCGGCCGGTGGGCACGAACTGCAACCTTCGCTGGTGTACAGCTCGACCACGCGCGGCGGAGTCGCGCTGCTCTGCGCCTGGCAGGCAGCAGCCGGCGCGGCCAGCACTGCGGGGCTGGTGAGCAAGGCGGCGAACAGGATCGGCAGGTTGTCCATGGACGGCGGGCTCGGCTGGCTTCGATGTAGCTTGTGTCGTACAGGGCAGCCTGAACTTACGCCAACGCGGCGGCTACAGTGCCGGCATCGCCTTGTCGACCCGTTCGGGAGCCCCCCATGAAGCACACCCTCATCGCGTTCTTCGTAGCCGCACTCGCGCTCGGCGCCTCGGCCCAGACGCCCAGTGCGGGGTCGGTTGAACGTCTGCTCACGGTCACCCGGACCGAGAAGATGGTGGATCAGATCTTCGCGCAGATGGAGGCCGGCATGCGCCAGGGCATGCAGCAGTCGCTGCAGGGCCGCACCTTGAGCGACGAGCAGCGCAAGGTGATCGACTACGCGCCGACGCGCTTCATGAACGTGATGCGCGACGAATTGACGTGGTCGACCATCAAGGCCGACGTGGTCACGGTCTACCGCGAGACCTTCACCCAGCCGGAGATCGATGCGCTGATCGCTTTCTACAGCAGCCCCGCGGGCGTGGCCTTCATCGAGAAGATGCCGGTGGCGATGCAGAAGAGCAGCGCGCTGATGCAGCAACGCATGGCGCCACTGATTCCGAAGATGCAGGCCGCGATGGAGCAGGCCATGGCCGACGCGAGGCTGGCGCGCTGAGCGCCTCCCCACCGATGGCGTTGCCCGGCGCCGTCGTCGTTGGCGCCGGGCCGACCGGGTTGATGGCCGCCGAACAGCTGGCCTTACGTGGCCACCGGGTCGATGTGTTCGATGCCATGCCGTCGGCCGGGCGCAAGTTCCTGCTCGCTGGCAAGGGCGGGTTGAACCTCACCCATGGCGAGGTTTTTGAAGCCTTCTTGCCGCGCTACGGCGCGGGTGCTCAAGCGTTGCGCCCGGCACTGACGGCCTTCGGGCCCGATGCCCTGCGCGCCTGGGCCGCAGCGCTCGGCGTCGAGACCTTCGTCGGCACATCGGGGCGTGTCTTTCCGCGCGACATGAAGGCGGCGCCGCTGTTGCGGGCTTGGCTGCATCGGCTGCGCCAGGCGGGTGTGGTGTTTCACATGCGACACCGCTGGCACGGTTGGGACGAACACGGCGCCCTGCGCTTTGCGGCGGCTGACGGCGAAGTGACGGTGGCCGCAAACGCCACCGTGCTCGCGCTCGGCGGCGCAAGCTGGTCACGGCTGGGCTCCGACGGTGCGTGGTGGCCGCGGCTCGACGCACGTGGGGTGGCACTCGCGCCGCTGCGGCCGTCGAACTGCGGCTTCGATGTCGGTTGGAGCGAGCACCTGCGCGCGCGCTTTGCCGGTGCGCCGCTGAAGTCGGTCGCGATCGGGTTCGAGGGCTGGCGCCAGGCGGGCGAGTTCGTCGTCACCGCGGGCGGGGTCGAAGGCAGCCTGGTTTACGCCGCTTCGGCCGCGCTGCGCGAGCGCATCGCGGCAGACGGCCAGGCGACCTTCGCGCTGGACCTGCTGCCGGCGCGCGACCGGGCCTGGGTGCAGGCCGAACTGGCGCACCCGCGCGGCCCGCGCAGCCTGGCCACGCACCTGAAGACACGGCTGAAGCTCGACGGCGTGAAGGCTGCGCTGCTGTGGGAGATCGTGCCCAAGGCATCGTTGGCCGACGCCGCGTTGCTGGCCGCTTCGATCAAGGCCTTGCCCATCACCGTGCGTGCGGCCCGCCCCATCGACGAAGCCATCAGCACCGCCGGCGGTGTGCGCTTCGACGCGATCGACACGCAGCAGATGCTGCACGCACTGCCCGGCACCTTCTGCGCTGGCGAGATGCTCGACTGGGAAGCGCCAACTGGCGGCTACCTGCTCAGCGCCTGCTTCGCCACCGGCCGCATCGCGGGGCAGGGCGCGGCGGCGTGGCTCGAAGCAAGGCGCCTGCCGGGGGCGGCCGCTTAAACTCGACCGCTTCGTTTTTCGGCTGCCTTTTCCTTGGACAAGATCACGCTGCAAGTCGCCGCCGAACTGAAGGTTCGGCCGGCGCAGGTGGCCGCCGCGGTCGCACTTCTCGACGCTGGCTCCACCGTTCCCTTCATCGCCCGTTACCGCAAGGAAGCCACCGACGGTCTCGACGACGTGCAACTGCGCGAACTCGAAGCGCGCCTGTCGTACCTGCGCGAGCTGGAAGAGCGCCGCAGCGCGGTGCTGAAGAGGATCGCCGAACAAGGCAAGCTGACGCCTGAACTGAGTGGCTTGATCGCGGCTGCTCCGACCAAGCAGGAACTCGAAGACCTCTACGCGCCGTTCAAGCCGCGCCGCCGCACCAAGGGAATGATCGCGCGCGAAGCCGGGTTGGAGCCGTTGGCGGACCGCTTGTTCGCTGACCCGACGTTGGTGCCGGTGGCCGAGGCCGCAAGCTTCGTCGACGCCGACGGCGGCTTCGCCGATTCTGCGGCGGTGCTCGACGGCGTGCGCGATCTGCTGTCGGAGCGCTGGGCCGAAGACGCCGCGCTCGTCGGCCCGTTGCGCGAATGGTTGTGGGCGACCGGCTTGCTGCAGAGCCGGCTCGTCGAAGGCAAGGACGGCACGCTGCCCGACGCGGCCAAGTTCCGCGACTACTTCGACGCTGCCGAGCCGATCCGCAACGTGCCGAGCCACCGCGCGCTGGCGGTCTTTAGGGGCCGCACGCTGGAATGGCTTGATGCGAAGCTGGTGCTGGAAGACGCCGCCGCCGTGCCGGCCGCCGGCCAGGTGGGTCTGGCCGAAGGCCGCATAACGCGACACGTCGGCTGGAGCCACGCCGGTCGCGCGGCCGACGACCTGATCCGCAAGACGGTGGCGTGGACCTGGAAGGTCAAGCTCTCGTTGAGCCTGGAACGCGACCTGTTCGCACGCTTGCGCGAGCAGGCCGAAGCGGTCGCTATCAAGGTCTTCGCCGACAACCTGCGCGACCTGTTGCTGGCGGCACCGGCCGGCCCGCGCGTGGTGATGGGGTTGGACCCGGGCATTCGCACGGGTGTGAAGGTGGCCGTGGTCAGCGCGACCGGCGCGGTGCTCGACACCACGGCTGTTTTCCCGCACACGTCCGCAGGGCCGCCCCAAGGACGTGTACCGGAGTCCGAAGGACGCAGGTCCTCAAATCTGCCGCGCAACGACTGGGAAGGCTCGTTGCACACCCTGGGCCGGCTGGTGGCTACGCACGGCGTCAGCCTGATCGCCATCGGCAACGGCACCGCCAGCCGCGAGACCGACAAGCTCGCCGCCGATCTGATCGCACGCGTGAAGAAGGCGGTGCCCGAGGCGCGGCTGGAGAAGATCGTGGTCAGCGAAGCGGGGGCTTCGGTCTACTCGGCCAGCGAGGTGGCGAGCCAGGAGTTGCCGGCACTCGACGTCACCCTGCGCGGCGCGGTCAGCATCGCGCGGCGCTTGCAGGACCCGCTGGCGGAGCTGGTCAAGATCGACCCGAAGAGTATCGGTGTCGGGCAGTACCAGCACGACCTGAACCAGGCCGGCCTGGCGCGTTCGCTGGAAGCGGTGGTCGAGGACTGCGTGAACGCGGTGGGCGTCGACCTGAACACCGCGTCGCCGCAGTTGCTGGCCCGTGTGTCAGGCGTGGGCACCGCGGTGGCGGGCGCCATCGTTCGCCGCCGCGACAGCGTTGGTGCGTTCCGCAACCGCAGGCAGTTGCTGGAAGTCACGGGCCTCGGTCCGAAGACCTTCGAGCAGGCAGCAGGCTTCCTGCGCATCCGCGGCGGCGACGACCCGCTCGACACCACCGGCGTACACCCCGAGACCTATCCGCTGGTGAAGAAGCTGATGGCCGCGACCGGCCGCGCGGTGCATGAGCTGATGGGCAAGCCCGAGCTGCTGGGCACGTTGAAGCCCGAGCTGTTTGCCGACGGCCAGTTCGGCGCGCTGACGGTCAAGGACATCCTCACCGAGCTGGCAAAGCCGGGCCGCGACCCGCGGCCGAACTTCGTGGTCGCGCGTTTCAATGACCAGGTGTCGGACATCAAGGATCTGCGCGAAGGCATGCTGCTCGAAGGCACCGTCAGCAACGTCGCGGCGTTCGGTGCGTTCGTGGACCTGGGGGTGCACCAGGACGGGCTGGTACACGTGAGCCAGCTGGCGAACCGCTTTGTCAGCGACGCACGCGAGATGGTGCGCACCGGGCAGGTGGTGAAGGTGCGGGTCGTTGAAGTCGATCTGGCGCGCAAGCGCATCGCGCTGACGATGAAGCTCGACGCCCCCGTGGCGCCGAAAGGCGAGCGCGCCGGTGCCGGCGTCGACAACCGCTTCGCGGCCGCGCCGCCGGACACCCGCGTGGCCCGCGCACGCGGTGCGCAGCCCGCCGAGGCCGGTGCAATGGCCGCCGCCTTCGCCAAGCTGCAAGGCCGCGGTTGAAGCTGCGCGGCGCGGCGCTGGCGGGGCTGTGGCTGGCCACCAGCGTGGCCGTCGCGCAGGACGCCGCACCGCCGCAACGCATCGTCGTCGAAGGCAAGACGGCCGACGAGGCTGACCAACGCCGGCTGTCGACGATCGCGATGACGGTCGTCGGCCGCGACGAGCTCGACGCCTTCGGCGACACCAGCGTGCTCGACGTGTTGCAGCGCCTGCCCGGGCTGAGCATCGAAGACGGGGTGCCCAAGCTGCGTGGACTGGGGGCCGGCTACACGCAGGTGCTGATCAACGGCGAGCCGGCGCCGCCGGGCTTCAGCCTCGACAACCTGGCGCCGGCCGACATCGAGCGCATCGAGATCGTCAAGGGGCCGACGGCCGAGTACGGGGGGGTCGCTGGCGTCATCAACATCGTGCTGCGCGTGCCGCCGAAGCTGACCCAGCGCGAGTGGCGCGTCAACCTCGGTTACCGCGCAGTGGCGCCGCAGGGCGGTACCACGCTGGGCTACGGCGACCGCGTCGGCGCGCTCGGGTTCTACCTGCCGATCACGCTCTACACCTGGGCCAATGGGGCCGAGAGCCGGGTCCAGCGGCTGTCCCGGTTGCCGGACGGCGAGGTGCGCGCCGACGTACTGAACGCCGAGGACGAGTGGCGTGGTCGCGGCTTGAACCTCGGTCCACGGGTGGACTGGAAGCTCGGCGAGCGCGAGACCCTGTCCTGGCAAGGCATGGCGCAGGCCAACGAGTCGCACAACCACAGCGAGCGGCTCTTCACGCTCATCAGCGGGCCGGCTTTGACCCGAAGCGCCGACCAGACCGAGTCGCGCGGCCGTTGGCAGTTGCTGCGCGCGCAGTTGCAATGGGTCCGCCGCAGCGAGGCCGGTACCCGCATCGAGCTCAAGGCTGCCGCGCAGGGCAGCCAGTCGCGCTCGGCAGCAACCACCTCGGCGCTCGACGGGGCGGGGGCCGCGATCCCGCTGCGCGACACGCTGTCGAACCAACGCGACCGCAGCCTGACGCAGGGCGGCCGACTGCGTTTGCCGCTGCCGCCGACCCACACCCTGACGCTGGGCTGGGATATCGAACAGCGCGAGCGCCGCGAACTGCGGCGCGGCTTCGACGCCGGCGTCGAACAGGTCACCGGCAGCCAGGGCGTGCCTTTCCACGCGCGGCTGAATCGCGGGGTGTTCTTTGCGCAGGACGAGTGGGAGCCAGCGCCGCGCTGGTCGGCGTTGGCGGGCCTGCGTGCCGAGTCGCTCGGCTGGCGCACCGCGGGCCCGGGCGGCGCGGTGGACAACGACACGCTGAGCTGGTCGCCGAACCTGCAACTGCGCCACGCCCTCAACGAAGCCGGTCGCGACCTGCTGCGGCTGAGCATGGCGCGCAGCGTCCGGGTGCCGGACATCGGCAGCCTGCTGCCGCGCTACGCCCTCAACGGCACCTACGACAAGGACACGCCGAACACGCCGCTCGCCGCAGATTCGGCCGGCAACCCGAAGCTCGAGCCCGAGCGATCCACCGGTTTCGACCTGGCGCTCGAAAAGCACCTGGCCAACGGTGGCGTGGCCAGTGCCGGCGTGTTCCACCGCCGCATCGACAACCTGGTGCGCCGGCGCACCGCGCTCGAGACCGTGCCCGAGGCGAGCGTGCCGCGCTGGGTCTCGCGGCCGGTCAACATCGGCCGCGCGCACAGCACCGGGCTCGAGTTGGAGCTGAAGGGCCGCGCCGATGTGCTGGCGCCGTCGTGGTTCAGCGCGAAGTCGGGCGTGCAGTTGCGCGCCGCGCTGTCGGTCTACCGCTCGCGCGTCGAGCAACTCGACGACCCCGACGCGCGGCTCGACGGCCAGCCGCCGTGGGGCGCGACCATCGGCTTCGACCACGCGCCAGCCGGCGGCGTTTTCAGCTTCGGCGGCAACCTCGGGCTGAGCCCGGCGTTCTCGACCCAGCAGACCGATCGACAGCGCATCCGGCGCGGCCACCAGCAGCGGCTGGACGCCTACCTGCTGTGGCGCTTCGACCGCCAACTGCACCTGCGCATCGCCGGCAACAACCTGCTCGGTGCCGACGCGCTGTCGAGCAGCGTGGTGCAGGACGTGGACGGCTTCGCCGCGGCCAGCGATACGCAGCGCAGCACGCCACGGCAGATCAACGCCAGCCTCACGATGAGGTTTTGAGCGTATGAAGCCCCCACGTTCACTTCGTTCGCTGCCCCCCGAGGGGGCGCTTGCAGCGGACCGGCCGAGCCGGATCCGCGCAAGGCCTTGATGAAGTCCGATGCGCTTCAGGTCCACGCCGGCCCGCGCGCCTTGAAGCGCTTGCGCGAGCAGGGCTTGTCAGCGGCCGATGTGCGCGCCATACCGGCCGCCGCGGGTGGGCCGAAGGGCCTGGTGTTGCTGCCGCTGGACCGCTTCTTGTTCGGCCACTGGTTGCCGAAGAGCGAACAGCCGATCCACCTGCTCGGTGCATCGATTGGCGCCTGGCGCATGGCCTGCGGCTGCCTGCCCGATGCCAGCGCCGCCATCGTGCAACTGGGCGACGACTACATCGAGCAGAACTACCCGCACGAGCCGGGCCGCATGCCGACGGCGCGGACGGTCAGCGAGGTCTTCGGCCGCACATTGCACGAGCGGCTGGGCACGCGGGCCGAAGAGATCCTGTCGCACCCGCGCTACCGCCTGCATGTCTTCACCAGCCGTGGCCGCAAGCTGTTACACCGGCCGGGCCGACTGGGCATGCCGCTGGGTTGGTTCGGTGCCTTCGCCAGCAACGCCGTGAGCCGTCGCGCCTTGGGCGGTTGGATGGAGCGCGTGGTCTTCAGCGACCCGCGCGACCTGCTGCCCGTGCCGCTTGCCGACTACAGCCCGACGCGGCAGGTGGCTTTGACGGTGGCCAACCTACACCAGGCGGTGTTGGCCAGTTGCACGATCCCGTTTGCACTTGAAGCCGTGCAGGACCCGCCGGGCGGCCCACCGGGCAGCTACTGGGATGGCGGTATTACCGACTACCACCTGCACCTGAACTACGCGGCCTTGAACGACGGCTTGGTGCTGTACCCGCACTTCGGCCCGCAGGTGGTGCCCGGGTGGCTGGACAAGGCGCTGAAGCACCGCCACCGCGCGAGCGCGTTCCTCGACAGCTTGGTGCTGCTCTCGCCGAGCCCGGCGTGGATCGCGTCGCTGCCAGGCGGCAAGCTGCCCGACCGCACCGACTTCAAGCGCTTCGGCGAAGACATCGCCGGCCGCCAGCGCCTGTGGCGGCGGGTGCTCGGCGAGAGTCAGCGGCTGGCCGACGAGTTCGCACTGCTCGTGGACGATGCCGCGGCCGGCAGGCCCATCGACGCGCTGCCGCTGACGTAAACTGCATGCCTTCGTGCCAGCGTATGGCACCCGCAACAAGAGCAGGAAAGGCGCAGACGGTTATGACACCGCGGACTACGTTCTCGTTCCTTACCGAACTCTGAGTCGGCAGTCGCGTCACGTCACCACCCTCCCCAAGACGAAGCGCGGCTGACCCCCGCGCTTCGCTGCTTTTGAAGGACCAAACATGAGACCCCCAAGCTCACTTCGTTCGCGGCCCCCGAACGGGGCTCTTCAGCGCCTTCGGGCGGCCGGGCGACGCTGACATGATCACGATCACGCTGCCGGACGGCTCCCGGCGTGAGTACCCCGCACCGCTGACGGTCGGTGATGTCGCCGCCAGCATCGGCGCCGGCTTGGCCAAGGCGGCGCTCGCCGGCAAGGTCGACGGCACGGTGGTCGATACGAGCCACTTGCTCGAAGGCGATGCCTCGCTGGCCATCGTCACCGACAAGGACGCCGACGGGCTCGAGGTCATCCGCCACAGCACGGCGCACCTGCTGGCCTACGCGGTCAAAGAGCTCTTCCCCGAAGCGCAGGTGACGATCGGCCCGGTCATCGAGAACGGCTTCTATTACGACTTTGCCTACAAGCGCCCGTTCACGCCCGAAGACCTTGCGGCCATCGAGAAGCGCATGGGCGAGCTGGCCGCGAAGAACGAGCCCGTGGTGCGACGCGTGTTGCCTCGTGACGCCGCGGTGGCGCACTTCCAGGCCCAGGGCGAACACTACAAGGCGGAGATCATCGGCAGCATCCCCGCGGGCGAGGATGTGTCGCTGTACCGCGAAGGCGGCTTCGAGGATCTGTGCCGCGGCCCGCACGTGCCGAGCACGGGGAAGCTGAAGCACTTCAAGCTGATGAAGGTCGCGGGTGCGTATTGGCGCGGCGACCAGGCCAACGAGCAGTTGCAACGCATCTACGGCACGGCTTGGGCGAGCAAGGAAGCCTTGCAGCAGTACCTGACAATGCTCGAAGAGGCCGAGAAGCGCGACCACCGCAAGCTCGGCCGCGAACTCGACCTGTTCCACCTCGACGAGCACAGCCCCGGCACGGTGTTCTGGCACCCCAAGGGCTGGACGGTGTGGCAGATGGTCGAGCAGTACATGCGCGCCGTGTATCGCGACAACGGCTACCAGGAGGTCAAGGGCCCGCAGATCCTCGACCTCGAGCTGTGGAAGAAGACGGGCCACTGGGACAAATACCGCGACGGCATGTTCTTCACGGAATCGGAGAAGCGCCACTACGCGCTCAAGCCGATGAACTGCCCCGGCCACATCCTGATCTTCAAGCAGGGCATCAAGAGCTATCGCGACTTGCCGCTGCGCTACGGCGAGTTCGGCAACTGCCACCGCAACGAACCGACGGGCGGGCTGCACGGGATCATGCGGGTGCGTGGCTTCACGCAGGACGACGGCCACATCTTCTGCACCGAAGACATGATCCTGCCCGAGTGCGTGGCCTACACGGCGCTGTTGCAGAAGGTCTACCAGGAATTTGGCTTCACGGAGATCATCTACAAGGTCGCGACGCGGCCCGCCGCGCGCATTGGCAGCGATGAGAGCTGGGACAAGGCGGAGAGCGCCCTCATCGAAAGCCTGCGCGCCAGCGGCTGCGCGTTCGAGATCGCCCCTGGCGACGGCGCTTTCTACGGCCCGAAGATCGAGTACACGCTGAAGGACGCGCTCGGCCGCCAGTGGCAGTGCGGCACGATGCAGGTCGATTTTTCGATGGCCGAGCGGCTGGACGCCGTCTACGTGGCCGAGGACAGCAGCCGCAAGCACCCCGTGATGCTGCACCGGGCGATCGTCGGCAGTCTGGAGCGCTTCATCGGCATCCTGATTGAACAGCATGCCGGCGCACTGCCGGCCTGGCTGGCGCCGGTGCAGGTGGTGGTGGCCTCGATCACGGATTCGCAGGCCGAATGGGCTGCCAACGTCGCGAAAGCGCTGCAAATCCAAGGAGTCAGGGTGGCGGTGGACCAGCGCAACGAGAAAATCAACTATAAAATCCGCGAGCATTCGTTGCAGAAGGTCCCGTACATCCTGGTCGTAGGCGACAAGGAAAAGGCAGCCGGGGCCGTCGCCGTGCGCGCCCGGGGCAACCTGGACCAAGGTGTGATGCGGCTGCAGGACTTCCTCGTGAAGATCGCCGCCGATATCGAAACCAAGGCCTGAGGAAGACCCTCGGCGCGCATTCGTTTTACGACGTGGTCCGCCGTGCCTTCGGACTGCAACAGGAGCTGGAAACATCGCTACTTTCATGGACCGCCGCGTACCGAACGCGGAGCGCAAGCACAGGCTGAACCGGGAAATCATGGCGCTGAACGTGCGCCTGAACGGGGTCGAGAACGAACCCCTCGGCATCGTCAGCACGATGGAAGCGTTGCGCATGGCAGGGGAGTTGGACGTCGATCTGGTGGAGATCGCCGCGACCGCTGACCCCCCGGTATGCCGGTTGATGGACTACGGCAAGTTCAAGTACCAGGAACAGAAGAAGGCGGCCGAAGCCAAGAGCAAGCAGAAGGTCATCGAGATCAAGGAAGTCAAGTTCCGGCCGGGCACCGACGACGGCGACTACGCAATCAAGATGCGAAATCTGCGTCGTTTCATCTCCGAGGACGGTGACAAGGGCAAGGTCACGCTGCGCTACCGCGGTCGTGAGATTACTCACCAGGACATCGGTATGCGGATGCTGGAACGGATCCGGGACGAACTGGCTGATGTCGCGGTGGTCGAGCACATGCCCAAGCTCGAGGGCCGGCAGATGATCATGGTGCTGGCACCCAAGCGGAAGTAGCGGGAAGTGAAGGTTTGAGAGATTGAAGGTTTCGCACGCGGGGGTCATGCCCTGGGGTGCGATTTAGAAGCGGCGTCAGGCCACCAAGAACCCCGGTGATTCGGGGTCGCCTGCCGCAGCACACATAGAAGGAGCATTCCAATGCCCAAGATGAAAACCAAGAGCGGCGCCAAGAAGCGGTTCCGCGTGCGTCCGGGTGGCACCGTCAAGCGCGGTCAGGCGTTCAAGCGCCACATCCTCACCAAGAAGAGCACCAGCCGCAAACGCAACCTGCGTGGCACGGTGAGCGTGCACGAAACCAACATGGGCCACATGGCCCAGATGTTGCCTTTCGCCGGTCTGTAGACCCCACCCACAACGCACCAGGAGCAACCCATGCCTCGCGTCAAACGTGGTGTCACGGCACACGCCCGCCACAAGAAGATCCTGAAGCTCGCCAAGGGCTTCCGCGGCCGCCGCAAGAACGTCTTCCGCATCGCCAAACAGGCGGTGATGAAGGCGGGCCAATACGCCTACCGCGACCGCCGCACCCGCAAGCGGGTGTTCCGCCAGCTCTGGATCGCGCGCATCAACGCCGCTAGCCGGAACGCGGGTGTCACCTACAGCAAGTTCATGGCCGGCCTGAAGAAGCTGCAGATCGAGATCGACCGCAAGGTGCTGGCCGACATGGCCGTCAACGACCCGGCCGCTTTCGACAGCATCGTGGCGAAGGTGAAGGCCCAGCTGGCTGCTTGATTCACGGTTGGCCGCGGGCGCTCGTTGCCCCTGGCCAGCCGCGGTTTCGAAGCATCGAAGGCCGTCGCCTCGGGGGACGGCCTTTTTTCTTGTCCGATTTTGATTCCATGACTGATCTTGATCTTGTGGTGGACAGTGCGCGTGCCGATTTCGGCGCTGCGGCTGCGCCCGCGGCGCTCGAAGACGCCAAGGCGCGCTACCTTGGCAAGGCCGGCCGTGTGACCGAGCTGCTGAAAGGTCTGGCGGCACTGTCGGTCGACGAAAAGAAGGCGCGTGGCGCCGAGATCAACCAGACCAAGCAACGCATCGAAGCGCTGCTGACCGAACGGCGCGAAGCCCTGGCCGAGGCCGAGTTGCAAGCGCAGCTGCAAGCCGAAGCGCTGGACGTCACGCTGCCCGGCCGCCGCCGTGGCACGGGCGGTCTGCACCCCGTCAGCCGCACCATCGAGCGCATCGAAGCGATCTTCGGCTCGATGGGTTTCGACGTCGCCGACGGGCCCGAGATCGAGACCGACTGGTACAGCTTCACGGCGTTGAACAACCCCGAGAACCACCCTGCGCGTTCGATGCAGGACACTTTCTATGTCGACCTGAAGGACGAGCAGGGCCGTTGGCTCAACCTGCGTCCCCACACCAGCCCGATGCAGGTGCGATATGCGCGGTCGCATGCGGCGAAACACGCTGCCGCAATCGCGGCTGGCGAGCCGATCCCAGACATCCGCGCCATCGCACCCGGCCGCACCTACCGCATCGACAGTGATGCCACGCACACGCCGATGTTCCACCAGTGCGAGGGCCTGTGGATCGGCGAGAACGTCAGCTTCAAGGATCTGAAGGTCGTCTTCACCGATTTCGTGCGCGAGTTCTTCGAGACCAGCGACTTCGACGTGCGCTTCAGGCCGAGCTATTTCCCGTTTACCGAGCCCTCGGCCGAAATCGATATTGCCTTTCACAGCGGGCCGCTGGCGGGCAAGTGGCTTGAAGTGGCCGGTTCGGGGCAAGTCCACCCGAACGTGGTGCGGAACTTCGGGCTCGACCCCGAGCGCCACATCGGCTTCGCCTTCGGCATGGGCCCGGACCGGCTGGCGATGCTGCGCTACGGCATCGACGACCTGCGTCTGATGTTCGATGGTGACCTTCGTTTCCTGACCCAGTTTCGCTGACCCCGATTACGCTGAGCGACGGCACCGACAACGATGCAATTCCCCGAATCCTGGCTGCGCGAGTTCTGCGACCCGCCGCTGTCCACCCAAGCACTGGCCGACCTGCTGACGATGTCTGGCATGGAGGTCGACGCGTTGCGGCCGGTCGCGCCGCCGTTCAGCGGTGTCGTCGTCGGCGAGATCATCCGTGCCGACCAGCACCCTTCGGCCGACCGTTTGCGCGTGTGCCTGGTCGATGCCGGCAAACACTCGCCCGATGGCCCCTTGCAGATCGTCTGCGGCGCGCCCAACGCGCGCGTCGGCATCCGTGTGCCGCTGGCAACGGTCGGCGCGGTGCTGCCGCCGGGCGACGATGGCAGGCCGTTCACGATCGGCACGGGCCAGCTGCGCGGCGTCGAGAGCCGCGGCATGTTGTGCTCGGCGCGCGAGCTGAAGATCGCCGACGACCACGGCGGCCTGCTGGAGCTGGCCGCCGACGCGCCGCTGGGTGCCGACATCCGCGACTGGCTGAAGCTCGACGACAGCGTCTTCACACTCAAGCTCACGCCGAATCTCGCGCACGGCCTGAGCGTGTTCGGCGTGGCTCGCGAAGTGTCGGCCCTGACCGGCGCGCCGTTGAAAGCGCCGGCCACCGACGCCGTCGCCCCACAGCACGACCAGCGCCTGCCGGTTGACGTGTCGGCCCCTGATCTGTGCGGCCGCTTCTCGGGCCGCACCGTGCGTGGCGTGAATACCAAGGCCAAGACGCCTGCGTGGATGGTCGAACGCCTGGCGCGTTGCGGCCAACGCAGCGTGACGGTGCTGGTCGACATCTCGAACTACGTGATGTTCGAGATGGGACAGCCTTCGCACATCTTCGATCTCGACAAGATCCACGAGAAGCTGGTCGTGCGCTGGGCCAACAAGGGCGAGAGCCTGAAGCTCCTAAACGGCAACACCGTCGAGCTCGACGAGCAGGTCGGTGTGATCGCCGACGCGCAAGGCGTGGAGTCATTGGCCGGCATCATGGGCGGCGACGCAACGGCCGTCAGCGACAGCACCCAGAACATCTACGTCGAGGCCGCGTTCTGGTGGCCTGATGCGGTGGCGGGCCGCTCGCGCCGCTACGCTTTCAGTACCGACGCCGGCCACCGCTTCGAGCGCGGCGTCGACCCGTCGAACACCGTGCAGCAGATCGAGCGCATCACCCAATTGGTCATCGCCATCTGCGGCGGTCAGGCCGGCCCGATGACTGACCAGGTGTTGAAGCTGCCCGATGCCACGCCGGTGACGATGCGCGTCGCGCGTGCGGCCAAGGTCATCGGCCTGCCGGTGACGCAGGCGCTGTGCGCCGATGTCTTCCGGCGGCTGGGCCTGCAGTTCACCGAAACACCGGGCGCGATCACCGTCACACCGCCGAGCTGGCGCTTCGACCTGAAGATCGAGGAAGACTTGATCGAAGAGGTCATCCGCGTGCACGGCTACGACAAGCTGCCGGCCACCGCGCCGCTGGCACCGACCTCGCCGCGCGTGCGGCCCGAAGCGCGGCGCAGCGCGCACGCCGTGCGCCATGTCCTGGCCGGGCTGGACTACCAGGAGGCCATCACCAACAGCTTCGTCGAGGCGAAGTGGGAGCACGAGATCGCCGGCAACGCCAACCCGATCGCGGTGTTGAACCCGATCGCCGCGCCGCTGGCGGTGATGCGCTCCAGCCTCGTCGGCAGCCTGGTCGCGGTGCTGAAGAACAACCTGTCGCGCCGCGCCAGCCGGGTGCGCCTGTTCGAGATCGGGCGCGTGTATTGGCGCGACCCGGCGGCGGCGGCAGGCGAACGTGCCGTCGCCGGCTTGCAGCAGCCGCTGCACATCGCCGGCCTGGCGTATGGCCCCGGGCAGTCGCTGCAATGGGGCGAAAAAGAGCGCGTCGCCGATTTCTTCGACGCCAAGGGCGATGTGCAGGCGCTGCTGGCGCCCCACGTGCCGACCTTCGCGCCAGCCCAGCACCCTGCCATGCACCCCGGCCGCAGCGCTGTCGTGCACGTGGCCGGCCGGGCGATCGGATTCGTCGGCGAACTGCACCCGCGCTGGCGCCAAGCCTACGAATTGCCGCACGCGCCGATGCTGTTCGAGCTCGACCTCGACGCCGTGCTCGCGAAGCCGGTGCCGCAGTACGCAGGGCTGCCGCGCCAGCAACCCGCGCAGCGCGACCTGGCGCTGGTGGTGGCCGATGCCGTCACCCACGACGCACTCCTGGGCGCGCTGGGCGACGACCCCGCAGGCCTGGTCCGTACTGCCACGCTGTTCGATGTCTATCGCCTGGTCGAGGGGGAGCGCAGCCTGGCGATCCGCCTGGAACTGCTGGACGACGAGGCCACGCTGACGGACGATCGCATCGACGCGGCAGTGACCGCCGCGGTGGCGCGTGCGCAGGCAGCCTGCGGCGCCCGGCTCCGGGGCTGATCGGTCCCGAAGCGCCACCCAGCACAACACCAAGACGGCACCGGCCCGCCCGCCAGCCAAGAACGAGGGACCCCATGGAGACCACCGACCCACCCGGCGCCGACCGCGTGATCCTGCCGTCGCTCGAAGCGCCCACACTGACGAAGGCCGAGCTGGCCGAATTGCTGTTCGACCGCCTGGGCTTGAACAAGCGCGAGTCCAAGGACATGGTCGAGGCCTTCTTCGAGATCGTGCACGGCGCGCTCGTCGACGGCCAGGACGTCAAGCTGTCGGGCTACGGGAACTTCAACATTCGTCGCAAGGCGCCGCGTCCGGGGCGTAACCCGCGCACCGGCGAAAGCATCCCGATCAAGGCGCGTCATGTTGTTACCTTCCACGCCAGTCACAAGCTGAAAGCTCTGGTGCAAGGTGACACCCCGGCCGGCGAACACTTCGAGTAGAGTCTCAAGACTTCTGCTGAAAACCATTGATTTCAATGGACAAAGCGCTCCCTCCGATCCCCGCCAAGCGCTACTTCACGATCGGTGAGGTGAGCGAGCTCTGCGGTGTCAAACCGTATGTGCTGCGCTACTGGGAGCAGGAGTTCACCCAGCTCAAGCCGATGAAACGGCGCGGTAACCGCCGCTACTACCAGCACCATGAAGTGCTGTTGATCCGCCGCATCCGCGAGCTGTTGTACGACCAGGGCTTCACGATCAGCGGTGCGCGCAACCGACTGCTGGACGTGGTGCCAGCGGCCGCTGCTGCGCTGGCTGCCAGCGTGCCGGCGGCCTTGCTGGCCGGCGCCACCGCGGGTGCGTTGCACGCTGCTTCGTTGCCCGCCGCGCGGGCCAAGTCGGCGCGGGCGGAGGTCGAAGTGGCGCTGCCGCTGTTGTCGGTGGCCGCCGCAGGTGCAGCCCATCCGGGCATCAGCCTCGAGCCGACCCAACTGCGCGCCGAGCTACTCTCGATTCGCGACCTGCTCAGCGCCTGAACGCCCGGTCGGCAGACGCTGGTCGGCAGGCCAGATTGGCCGCCTATAATGCGAGCTTCGTCGGGGTGTAGCGCAGCCTGGTAGCGCACTTGCATGGGGTGCAAGGGGTCGCGAGTTCGAATCCCGCCACCCCGACCAAAGAAATCAACGGGTCAGCTTTCAAACGGAGCTGACCCGTTCTGATTTCTGGCCTCGATTGACCGATTTCTGGCAATTTTCTGGCAATTCGGTCCGCGGTATGTGCTTTGTTCGCGGCCGCTCTTCGGCCCCTTGAACTAGCGCTGCGCAATATCTTCAAGGCTCGCACGCCGCCGTGCGGCAACTCGGTCGCCCGGGCCAGCAACTTCCGTTGCCGTCGTAGCAGTTCCTGATGTCGCTTGACAGCCCTTGCCGCCGAGAGCGTCGGTGATACGACACGCTGCGTTCGGGTGTACCGACCGACTAACGCAACAACTGCAGAACAGAACGGCTGCATCCGATGGTCGAGAACTGGCGATGCTGACCCGTTGCTGGCCTCGGCCGTTCAGGGCCGGCAAGGCCATGGGTGCGCGACGCCCCAGCGGCGAAATGCTGCGTCGATTTCGTGAGGATGGAAGACCTCAGGACCACCGCCAGCACTGCGGCCGCGGCCGTCAGCACCACCGGCCGCGCGCGGCGCACGGCGGCTTCGACCACCGCGTCAAGTGCCGGGGTGCCCGCCGCGATGTCTTTGTCGATCTGGTCTACCAGGATGATCGAGTTGCGCATGATCATGCCGCCCAGCACGATCACCCCCAGCAACGCGACGAAGCCAAAGGGCGCATTGAAGATCAACAGCGCGGGCACCACGCCGATCAGCGCCAGCGGCGCCGTCAGGAACACCATCCACATGCGCGAGAAGCTTTGCAGTTGCAGCATCAGCACGCATGTAGGAGGTGTACCACGCCGCCGGCGACTCCGTGCGACCGGCTCATAGCCCACCCGGCGGTGGATCCCACCGTCAGGGAGAAGCTGGCGGCACGGTTCCAGGCCGTCGACCCGGTGAGGCTGCTCCAGAAGATCCGCATCGCCCAGAAAGCATTGAGCGACATTGCAACGTACTGGCCGCCAGCGTTGCAAGCGGCGCCGAAGCCATCGCCAACACCCATCGTTGAGGTTTTGCCCAGCCTCTCCACAGCCTGGAAGGAAGGCGAGGTGCGGCCTACGCACCGCAAGAAGTCGAATGCTCCGCGATGGTGGCGCACGCGTGTGAATCCGTTCGCCGAAGCCTGGCCTGTCATCGAGAGCTGGCTGAACGCCGACCCATCGGCCACTGCAAATGAATTGATGGACCGACTGGCCGCGATGACTCCTGAAGTCGATGGGAGCAAGTCACAGCTTCGAACACTTCAACGTCGCGTTGGGGAATGGCGTTCAGAGCGGGCCAAGGAGATGATCCTTGGCAGCTTGCGCAACGCGGGCGCCAAAACCGTTGAATATCAATAGCCCTTGCGCAGCATGTTCGAGTGCGAGGCGGAAGCCGGGCGCTGCGCGCCTGGCAGGGCTATGGACATATGGACGATGCGCTTGGCGGCGCACCGGCGGCGTCCGTGGACAACGCGCCGCTGCGCATCTGCGTTGCCCGCCGCCGTCGCCTTCGCCCACATGCCCACAGCCCTCGACCATGAATGAAATTGAAGATAACCGGGGACCAACGACAACCGAGCCCCCGATAACATTCCTTTTTGAGGCAACACGCAGCTCAAGATAATTGTCGTCCGCCAGTCGATTGACCGAAGCCCCTTGGTCGGCGCTCCATCAAGCTCAGCGCGACCCGGTGGACGCCGCATCCGGCCTTCACGGGAGCGTAATGTTGCGCGAATTCTGGTCTCGGCACCGGCACGGTGCCGGCGCTTAGCCCCGGCTCTCTGGCGGCGTCTGGCCCCGGTCCGCCGACGGCCGTAAAGCCTACACTCGGTTGCATGTTTGAGAAACGCCCCAACGAGCGGGCAAGTTCGGTGGCGTTCGCCGCAGCGGCCGTGCTGCTGTTCGGCATGCTGGGCTGGTGGGCGAAGGACAGCCTGTCCGACGAGATGGAAGCCGTCGGCGGTGAAATCACACATCTGGCGCGCATCAACAGCATCCCCGTGGCCATGGCCTCGCGCTACGCCGGTCGCCTGGCCGAGTCGCTCGATGAAGAGCTGGCACGCGGCGGAACCCTTTGGCGGCATGAACAACTCGTCCGCGAACGTGACGCCAGGTTTTCCGGCGCGGAGATCGTCGACGTTCTGGCCAAAGGCGCACAGCAGCAGGCGCTCACCACCAGTGACGACACTTTCGACCCGCGGACCTGGGAACCACAGATTGCCCGGCTGACCCTGCCTGGCAAGGCCATGGTGGGTTGGGCCTACCAACGCGCAAACAGTTGGTGGCTGCCCGTGTTCTATCGTTTGCGCGACGACAGCATCATCGTCACCAGTCTGCCGGTCAGTGCATTGGTTGCTCAGTGGGGGAGGCCTGCTCTTCCAGGCGTCAGCCCCATCGGCATGCGGGGGCCTGATGATCGGGTTCTGTTTCGGCAGCCCTTCACACCGCAGATGCTGGGCGCCGTGGGCTCAGGCACCGCCATCGCGCGGCAGATGACAGGGCAGATTGACCAGGGGCAACGCAACGGTCTGGTCCGCGCCGTGTCGGTTGAGACCGACGGCATCGAGCGGCTTGTCGGCTGGGCCGTCGTGCCGGGCAGTGACGTGCGCCTTCTGGTGGCGGTGGACGCGAGCCAGGTGGCAGCACGCTGGCGCGTGCAGACGGCGCCCAAGTTTGCGGCCATGGCCGCGTTGGTGGCTCTGGCGCTGGCAGTCGCCATGTGGTTGCACCGGCGAGAACGGCGGGCGTGGCGATCCGAACAGGCCAAGAGCGCGCACGCCGAACAGGCACAGGAAATGATGCGGCAGGCGCTTGACGCGAGCCGCGACACGACCTGGCTGTGGCAGCGTGGCACTGGCATTGACACGGCGACAAGCACGCTGCGCTTTGATGCCGATCTGGCCAAGTTGCTGGACGTGTCCGTGTCGGCCGGGCAGGCGGAGGACACGCACAGCCTGGACTTCCTGCTTTGGCATGTGCGGCAAACCGACAGATCCCGAATCACGCGGGCATTGGCAGAAGCCCCTGACAAGGCCGAAAGCATCTACGAGGTCTTCGAAGCAGTGGGCGGCGACGGCCAGCCACGCCACCTTGTTCTCAAGGGCGGCGCGATCGCCGCGGGCTCGCCAGGGCCGAACTGGCTGGCAGGTACGTTGCGTGACATGTCACATCTGGTGCGCACCCAGCAGCACTTGTCCCGTACCGCCGAGACGCTCGAGCGGATGTGCAACATCGCCCGCATCGGCGCTTTCGAAGTCGATGTGGACACAGGGCGCATGCAGTTCAGCGCCGTGGCCCGTGACCTGCATGGCATCGGCCGTGACGACCCTATGCCGCTCTGGCTCGACTTTCGCGGCGCTTTCCAGGGTGATGCCGTCTTGCGCCTGCAAGCGGCAAAACTGCGATTGCTGGAGCACGGGGAGGGTTACGACCTCGTCCTCCCGATCACTCCGATTGGAGGCGGCATACGCTGGGTGCGTTCGGTCGCGTCACCGCATTTCGAGGATGGTGCGCTCTTCCGTGTGGACGGCGCTGTCCAGGACGTCACCTCGCTCGTGGAAGCCCAGGCCCGCGTGTCGGCCTTGAACAGCCGCGCGCGCATGCTCGCTGAAGCGGTGGCGACGTCCTCGCAACTGGTCTTGGTGACCGACCGCGACGAGCGCATCACGTGGTGCAACCAGGCCTTCATGAAGCTGTCCGGGTGGACGCTGGAGGAGGTGGTCGGCAGGAAGCCCGGTGCGATGCTGCAGCGCGGCACGATGCCCAAGGCCATCAGCGCGACCATCCGACGGCACCTCCAGGCGCGTGAGGCCTTCGCGGGCATCCGGCTGCAGAACTTCAGCAAGGAGGGGCAGCCGTACTGGGTTGATCTCGAAGTGCGGCCGATGCTCGACGACGCCGGTGAACTGGAGGGCTTTGTCGGTGTACAGACCGATGTCACGCGCGACATCGAACGCGAACAGGCCCTGCTTGAAGCCACGCGGCGTACCGACCGCGCGACCGAAAACGCAGCCATCGGCCTGTGGGAGCTTGACCTGCCCACGAACGTGACCCGCTGGAACGTGCAGATGTTTCAGAAGTTCGGCTTCGATCTCGCGCACGGGCAGCCGGGTACCGATGCGGTGTGGGAGACGCTGCATGAAGAAGGCCGCGTGTCATGGAAAGCAGACTTCCTGCGGCATGCAGCCGACCCGTTGGCCGCGCGTTGGCGGGGCGAGTTCCGGGTGCTCAACTTTGAGGGCCAGTGGCGCTGGCTGCGTTCTGAATGTGCTTTCGAGCGCACTGAGGATGGCCAAGGGTTGCGCGCGCTGGGCACGACGGTGGATGTGACGGCCGAGCACGAAGCGGTTGACGAACGCGCCGCGCGTGCCGAGGCCGACGCTCGCAACCTGGCCAAGACGGCTTTCCTTTCGCGCATGAGCCATGAGCTGCGCACGCCCTTGAACGCCGTCATCGGCTATGCGCAGTTGTTGGTCAGCGGTGAAACGCCCTTGC
>Ga0209490_10000291_pt1 | contig 53484 bp, 51 predicted proteins | sample MAT06_FD_187209 | JGI IMG/M metagenome (GOLD analysis project Ga0209490, IMG submission 187209) | Freshwater microbial communities from Lake Fryxell liftoff mats and glacier meltwater in Antarctica - MAT-06 (SPAdes) (version 2) | ecosystem: Environmental > Aquatic > Freshwater > Ice > Liftoff...
GGGCCTCGAGTTCGGGCACGGGCGAGATTTCGCCGCGGGCCGTGCCCGCAGCATCGAGATCCAGCATCAGGAGATCGGGCTCGAACGCTGGCGCGCGTGCCGTCACCTCGCCCTGCGCATCTACCGCAAAGGAGGCGCCGTCGAAAACCACCTCGTCCTGCCCGCCCACCAGATGGGCGTAGAGCAGCGGTCGACCGACCGCGCGCGCACGGTCGGCCATGCGGGCCTCGCGCTCGCCAGCCTTGTCGAGGTGAAAGGGCGAGGCGTTCAGCACGCACAGCAACTGCGCGCCGGCAACCACCGCGGCCTGCGCCGGCTCGTCGAACCAGGCGTCCTCGCAAATCAAGAGGCCGATACGCAGGCCGGCCACTTCCACCACCAGCGGGCCCTGGCCATGGTCGCGGCCTGAGGCGAAGTAACGACGCTCGTCGAACACCTGGTAATTGGGCAGCTCACGCTTGCAGTAGGTACCCAGCACGCGCCCGCCACTCAGGACCGAGGCCGCATTGAAGCGCTGCTGCACGGCATGCGACTTCGACCTAACATCGCCGCGCAGACCGAACTGGTGCGGGTGGCCCACCACGAGGTGCATACCTTCGCAATCGGCCAGCTCTTTGGCCAGCGCAGCCAGGGTGTCTGAGCAGGCCTGCATGAAGGCAGGCCGCAGCAACAAATCTTCGGGCGGGTAGCCGGACAAGGCCAGTTCGGGGGCCAGCACCAGCATCACACCTGCCGCGTGGGCCTGCCGGGCCGCAGCGGCCAGCAGGCGCGCATTGCCGGCGAGGTCGCCGACGGTCGCGTTGATCTGCGCTATTGCGGCTTTCATGCGGCTTTCATGCGGCTTTCACCTTGTCATTTCCACGTCGTAAAAACAGTCAATGTCGCGAGGCAGCAGCATCGAAAAAGATTATGTCATTCGGGTTCACGGCGACCCGGCCACGCTGGATGCCCCTGCATGGAACGCGCTGTTGGCGGCGCAGGCCAAGCCCACGCCCTTCATGTCGCATGAGTACCTGCTCGCCATGCACACATCGGGCAGTGCAGTGGCCGAGACCGGCTGGGCGGCACAGTTCATCACCATCGAGTCCGGCGGCGAGCTGGTGGCCGCCACGGCGCTGTATCTGAAGAGCCACTCCTACGGCGAGTACGTCTTCGACTGGGCCTGGGCCGATGCCTACCGCCGCAACGGTCTGCGTTACTACCCCAAGCTGCTGGGTGCGGTGCCTTTCACGCCTGTGCCAGGCACCCGCCTGCTGGCCCGCAACGCGGCATGGCGCGCGAAATTGGTCGCGGCCATAGGGCAGTTCGCCGGCGAGGCCAAGTTGTCATCGGCGCATGTGCTGTTCGGCGATGAAGCCGACCAGGCAGCCTTTGCCGAGGCCGGATGGATGCTGCGCCAGGGCGTGCAGTTCCACTGGACGCAGGACGAAGCGCAGCCCATTGCCAGCTTCACGGAGCTTCTTGCACGCATGCAGCGCGAGAAGCGCAAGAAGGTGCAGCAGGAGCGGCGCCGCGTGGCTGACCAAGGCATCACGTTCACCACCTACGAAGGTGCGGGCATCCAGGAAGAATGGTGGGACTTCTTCTACCGCTGCTACACCCTCACCTACCAGGCCCACCACAGCACGCCCTACCTCACGCGCGACTTCTTCACGCACATGGCTGCCACCATGCCCGAGCATTGGGTGATGTTCGTCGCGCGTCGGGGCGATAAGCCCATAGCCGCGTCACTGATTGCAGTGGATGCCGTGCAGCAAGCCGCCTGGGGTCGCTACTGGGGGTGCACCGAAGTAGTGAGCTGCCTTCACTTCGAGGCCTGCTACTACCAGCCGCTGGCCTGGTGCCTGGCCAACGGCTTCAAGCGCTTCGAAGGCGGCGCCCAAGGCGAACACAAGATGGCGCGTGGCCTGCTGCCCGTGGCCACGGGCTCTGCTCACTGGCTGCGCGACGAACGGTTCGCCGCGGCGGTGGCCGACTTCCTGGCCAACGAAGGCCAGGGCATCGATCAGTACGTCGACGAGCTGCGCGAACGCAACCCGTTCAAGGACTCTTGAACGCGGTCAGCCGCCGTGATTCTTGGCGAAATTGGCCATGCCCGTGGTCACTTCAGCGCGCGCCTCTTCCGGGCCTTCCCAGCCCAGTACCTTCACCCACTTGCCGGGCTCCAGATCCTTGTAGTGCTCGAAAAAATGCTTGATGGTGTTCAGTCGCATCGGGTTCAGGTCTTCGGGTTTCTGCCACTTCGAGTAAAGCGCCAGGATCTTGTCGATGGGCACGGCAATCAGCTTGTTGTCGCCACCCGCTTCGTCGTCCATGCGCAGCATGCCCAGAGGACGACAGGTGACCACCACGCCAGGGATCAGCGGCACCGGGGTGATCACGAGTACGTCCACCGGGTCGCCGTCGTCGGCCAAAGTGTTGGGGATGTAGCCGTAGTTGCACGGGTAGTGCATCGCAGTGCTCATGAAACGGTCAACGAACAAGGCGCCGGTGTCATGGTCGACCTCGTACTTGATCGGGTCGGCATTCATCGGGATCTCGATGATGACGTTGAATTCGTGCGGCGCCTTGGCGCCCGGGGTCACGTTGTGAAGGCTCATGGGAATGGGTCTCGGTGCAATGCGGGCTAAAGATGGCGCACGATTCTAGGTCGCGGCTCCGCACTGCCTTGCCGCTCTGCTGAGCCGCGACGCTACGACCGATGGCAAACCCCAGGCCGGGCGCTTTGGACCGTGAACTAGCATGCCCGCGCACTGAAGACCACACCGCGCGGCGAGTGGCCCCACGAGCCGACCGCCTGCGCATATCAAAACACAAACGAGGAAGGAACTCTCTCCATGAGCACCATGATGGCGCTGTACGTGGCACTGGCGTGCGGTTTGGCCGCCGTCGTCTACGGTTTCGTGCAGCGAGGCTGGATCCTCGCGCAAGACCCCGGCAATGCCCGCATGCAAGAGATCTCGGGCGCCATTCAGCAAGGCGCTGCCGCCTACCTGGCGCGGCAGTACAAGACGATCGCCATCGTCGGCGTGGTGCTGACTGTACTGATCCTCGTCTTTCTCGACGTCAAGACCGCCATCGGTTTTGTGCTGGGCGCCGTGCTTTCCGGCGCATGCGGCTTCATCGGCATGAACATCTCGGTACGTGCCAACGTACGCACGGCGCAAGCCGCCACACGCGGCATCGGGCCGGCGCTGGACGTGGCCTTCAAGGGCGGTGCCATCACCGGCATGCTCGTGGTCGGCCTGGGGCTCATCGGCGTGGTGCTGTTCTTCTGGTGGACCACCGGCGCGCGCATGCCCGAGGCCGGCACCACGCTTTCGCAGGTGCTCAAGCCGATGCTCGGCTTCGCCTTCGGCTCGTCGCTGATCTCGATCTTCGCGCGCCTGGGCGGCGGCATCTTCACCAAGGGCGCTGACGTCGGTGCCGACCTTGTGGGCAAGGTGGAAGCCGGCATTCCAGAAGACGACCCGCGCAACCCGGCCGTGATTGCCGACAACGTGGGCGACAACGTGGGCGACTGCGCCGGCATGGCCGCGGACCTGTTCGAGACGTATGCAGTGACGTTGATCGCCACCATGGCGCTGGCTTCCGTCGTGGTGGTCAGCGCGCCGATGGCCGGCGTGGTCTACCCGCTGGTGCTGGGCGCCGTGTCCATCATCGCTTCCATCATCGGCTGCTACTTCGTCAAGGCCAGTCCGGGCATGGTGAACGTGATGCCCGCGCTGTACCGCGGGCTGGCGGTGGCCGGTGTGTTGAGCCTGATTGCCTTTTACTTTGTGACCACGGCCATGTTCCCGCAGCCCATCGAGTTGGTCGGCGGCAGAACAGTCAGCGCGATGGGGCTCTTCGGTGCCTGCTTCGTGGGCCTGGCGCTCACCGCGGCGCTGGTCTGGATCACGGAGTTCTACACCGGCACGCAATACAGCCCGGTCAAGCACATCGCACAAGCGTCCACCACCGGCCACGGCACCAACATCATTGCCGGCCTGGGCGTCAGCATGAAAAGCACGGCCTACCCGGTGCTCTTGATCTGCAGCGCCATCTATGCGGCGTACGCGCTGGCGGGGCTGTTCGGCATCGCGGTCGCGGCCACAGCCATGCTTAGCATGGCCGGCATCGTGGTCGCGCTGGACGCCTACGGCCCCATCACCGACAACGCCGGCGGCATTGCCGAAATGGCCGAACTGCCCAGCAGCGTGCGCGACGTCACCGACCCGCTGGACGCCGTGGGCAACACCACCAAGGCCGTGACCAAGGGCTACGCCATCGGCTCAGCCGGTCTGGCCGCGCTGGTGCTGTTTGCCGACTACACCCACGCGCTGGAAGCGCGCGGCATGAACCTGGCTTTCGATTTGAGCGACCACAAGGTCATCGTGGGTCTGTTCATCGGCGGCCTCATCCCCTTCCTGTTCGGTGCCATGGCCATGGAGGCCGTGGGCCGCGCTGCCGGGGCGGTGGTGGTAGAGGTTCGCAAGCAGTTTGCCGACGGCCTGATCATGGCCAACAAGCGCAAACCCGACTACAGCGCGGCGGTAGACATGCTCACCACGGCGGCCATCAAGGAGATGATCGTCCCCAGCCTGCTGCCGGTGGTGGCGCCGGTTGCGGTCGGCATGCTGCTCGGGCCGGCTGCGCTGGGTGGCCTGCTGATGGGCACCATCGTCACCGGCCTCTTCGTGGCCATCAGCATGTGCACGGGCGGCGGCGCCTGGGACAACGCGAAGAAGCTGATCGAAGAAGGCTTCACCGACAGCAACGGCGTGCTGCACAAGAAGGGCGGCGACGCGCACAAGGCGGCCGTTACCGGCGACACCGTGGGCGACCCCTACAAAGACACCGCCGGCCCGGCCGTGAACCCGCTGATCAAGATCATCAACATCGTGGCGCTGCTGATCGTGCCGCTGCTGCCGATGACTGCTTCCACCAAGCCGGCTGCGCTTGAAACGCCAGCAGCCACGATGCTTGCGCCGATCAATCCGCCGAGCGCGGCCGCATCGCGCTAGCCGCGAAAAGGGCGTGCAGGGGCGCCGCAGCGCCCTTCCTCAGGCCCTGATGTCGAGCAAGGCCTCGGCCATCCGGTCGGCGGTCTTGAAGACCGCGAGGTTCGCAAGGAAGGCGTTGCGGGCCTGCAGCTGGCCAACAAGATCTGTCGCCAGCGCATGGCCGGGCTGCTCGGCGCGTGCGAGGCTGGTGGTGGTGCCACCGGCCGCGGCCTCCGTCTGCAGCACCTGTTCACGCCGAAAATCCCGCGTGCCCAGGTTGGCGATGTTGTGCCCGCTCGAGCGCAAAACTACCTTGGCGGCGTTCATGCCACTCAGGGCGATGGAGGCGGTGGAAGTCATGGCGTCTCGCATGGCAGTGATGTAGGCAGAAGATAGCGCAAGCGCCGCAAAAAGGGGTTGCAGCATTTCACGCTGCCAGCGCCTCCCCGCAGGCCTACGATAGGCGCCATGAAACCGCAAGACCTGCCTGACCCCCTCATCCTGGCCTTCGACCGCCAGCGCACTGCCAATGCCGCCCAGCGCGACGTGCCCTGGGAGCAACGGGCCGCCCGCCTGCAGCGTTTGCAGCAGTTGTTGACGAAGCACGAAGCCGAGCTCACGCGCGCCATCGACACTGATTTCGGCGGCCGCCCGGCCACAGAAACCGCGTTGGCCGAAGTCTGGCCCAGCCTCGAAGAAACCAGGGGCGCGCTGCGCCACGGCAAGCGCTGGATGCAGCCACGCCGCGCTGGCGTGGCCAAGTGGTTCTTTCCTGCGCGTGCGCAGGTGGTGCCGCAGCCACTGGGCGTGGTCGGCGTCATCGTGCCCTGGAACTACCCGCTCTACCTCGCCATCGGCCCCATGGCCGCGGCGCTAGCCGCCGGCAACCGTGTGATGGTGAAGATGTCGGAGCTGACACCCAGCTTCTCGGCCTTGTTCCAGCATCTTTGCGAGCAGGTATTCACGGCCGACGAGGTGTGCATCGTCAATGGCGGCCCCGACGTGGCCGCTGCCTTCAGCGCCCTGCCCTTCGACCACCTGCTCTTCACCGGCTCCACACCTGTCGGCCGCAAGGTGATGGCCGCGGCAGCCGCCAACCTCACCCCGGTGACGCTAGAGCTCGGCGGCAAGTCGCCTGCCGTGGTCACGCCCGGCTACCCTTTGGCGCATGCCGTTCAACGCGTTCTGGCCGGCAAGCTCATCAACGCTGGCCAGACCTGCATCGCACCCGACTACGTGCTGCTGCCGCGGGACCAACTGCAGGCCTTCGTCGACGCCGCTCGCGCGCAGGCGCAGCGTTGCCATCCCACGGGTCTGGCCGATACCGACTACTGCAGCATCGTCAACCAGCGCCACCATGCCCGCCTGGTGCAGGCGCTGGAGGAAGCCACGGCACGCGGCACACGCGTCGAGACCCTGTTTGACGGCGCAGCGCGCGACGACGCGCGCCACCGCCTGGCCCCCACCTTGCTGCTGGACCCGCCGGCCGACTGCGAGCTGATGCGCGAAGAGATCTTCGGCCCGCTGCTGCCGCTGGTGCCTTACGACAGGCTTGAAGACGCGATCAGTTTCATCAACGCCCGTCCGCACCCGCTGGCGCTGTACTGGTTCGACCACGACCGCACCCGTACCGACGCCTCTTTGCGCCAGATGCCCGCTGGCGGCGTGAGCGTGAACGACACGCTGCTGCACATCGCGCAGGACAGCCTGCCCTTCGGCGGCGTGGGCGCCTCGGGCATGGGCCACTACCACGGGCGTTGGGGCTTCGACACCTTCAGCAAGCTCAAGCCGGTGTTTCACCAGTCCCGCTTCAACGGCATGGCCCTTTTCCTGCCACCGTACCGGCCGCTGATGCGGCAACTGCTGGGGCTGATGAAGCGGTTCTGACGGGCCCGAAGGCTCACGCACCCCAGCGGCCCTGCAGCGGCCCGGGCCGAGCGGCGCCTCTTACACTCAACAGCTTCGTGCCCACGCCCCGCTGCGCCGGGGGCCGGGCCAGTACAGACACCCCGCCCCGACCTTGTCGTCCTCCATCGCTCCTGCCGGTTCGAGCCCTCCTGCCCCCGCAGCAGCCTGGGTGCTGCAGACGGCCGGTCTGGCCGGGCAGCGCGGCAACCGCGCGCTCTTCGAGGGCCTGAACCTGCAGCTGGCCCCTGGCAGCGTGACCTGGCTGCGCGGCCGCAACGGACGCGGCAAGACCACCCTGCTGCGCATGCTGGCGGGTTTGTCCACACCCATGGCCGGCAGTTTGCACACCGCCGGCCGCACGCTGCGCGAAGGCGGTCCGGGCTGGCGCCGGCAGTGGCTCTATATCGGCCACCAGAACGCGCTGAAGGATGATCTCAGCGCCAGCGAAGCGCTGCGTTTCCTGGCGCAGCTGCACGGCCTGCCCACGAGCGACGCCGAGTTGGAAGCGGCGCTGCGCCGCCTGGGCATCTACAACCGACGCCATGCCCCCGTGCGCACGCTCAGCCAGGGCCAGCGGCGGCGTGTCGCGTTGGCGCGGCTGGTGCTGCAGCGCGCCAGCCCCTTGTGGCTGCTGGACGAACCTTTCGACGCCCTGGACACCGAAGGCATCGTCGCGCTGAACGGCGTCATCAGCGAACACGCCGCTGCAGGCGGTTGCGTGCTGCTCACGAGCCACCAGCCGCTGAGCTTGAGTGCACCCGTGCCCACCGTGTTCGATCTGGAAGACCATGCCCCCCGATGAACAGCGACCCCGAAAGCGAGCCGGGTTCGATGACGGCGGTGTTCGCTTGCGTGCTGGCACGCGACCTGAAGCTGGCTTCGCGCCGGCGCATCGACGCTCTGCTGCCGCTGGCTTTTTTCATCGTCGCGATCAGCCTTTTTCCGCTGGGTGTCGGCCCCGAGCCCGGCATGTTGCGCGACATGGCACCCGGTGTGGTGTGGGTGTGTGCGCTGCTCGCCAGCATGCTCTCGGTGGGTTCGCTCTTTGCAGGCGACCACGCCGATGGCTCGCTGGAGCAGATGCTGCTGGCCCCCACCTCGGCCATCGCGGTGGCGTTGGCCAAGTGCGCCGCGCACTGGATGGTGACGGGCCTGCCGCTGATCGTGGCCACGCCGCTGGTAGGTCTGCTGTTCGGCATGTCGGGCCCAGCGCTCGCCACGCTGGTGGCCAGCCTGGCGCTGGGCACGCCCATCCTCAGCCTGCTGGGCGGGCTGGGTGCTGCGCTCACATTGGGCTTGCGCAGCAGCGGCATGCTGCTCATCCTGATCGTGCTGCCGCTGGCCATTCCGGCCCTGATCTTCGGCGCGGGCGCCGTGGGCACGGTCGAGGCCGGCATGTCACCGCAGGGCCACTTTTCGCTGCTGGGCGCGTTGCTCATCGCCACCGCCATCGGTGCGCCGCTGGCCACGGCGGCCGCGCTGCGCATCTCTACCGAATGACACCGTTGCCCACCGAATGACATCCTTTCATGAGGACTGACGCTTGAACAAGGCCTCCGCCATCAGACCCGAATCACGTCTGCGTCTATTCAGCTTCGCTGCGCCTTCGCGCTTTTATGCGCTCACCGGCTGGCTGGTGCCGCTGTGCTGGGTGGTCTTCGTCGGCTTCGCTGGCGTCGGCCTCTACATGGGCTTCTTCGTCGCCCCCACGGACGCCACCCAGGGCGAGGTCTACCGCATCATCTTCATCCACGTGCCGGCGGCCTGGATGTCGATGCTGCTCTATCTGGTGATGGCCTTCTGGGCAGGCATCGGCTGGGCCTTCAACGCGCGCATGGCCTCGGTGCTGGCACGCGCCATCGCACCCACCGGGGCGATGTTCGCCTTCCTGGCGTTGTGGACCGGCGCCTTCTGGGGCAAGCCCACTTGGGGCACTTACTGGGTGTGGGACGCGCGCCTGACGACCACACTGATCCTGCTCTTCCTCTACCTGGGCTACATCGCGCTGGTCAACGCCATCGACGACCAGCGGCGCGCCGACCAGGCAGGCGCCCTGCTGGCCATCGTCGGCAGCGTCAACGTGCCCATCATCTACTTCAGTGTGAAGTGGTGGAACACGCTGCACCAGGGCGCCACCATCAGCGTGACCGCCGCGCCCAAGATGGCCGACACCATGCTGACGGCCATGCTGCTGATGACCGTGGCCTGCTGGGCCTATGCCTTTGCCGTGGTGTTCATGCGCGCCCGCGCCATGGCGTTGGAGCGCGATGCCCATGCAGGATGGGTGGCCGCCCTGGCGCGAGGGAGAATAACGGGATGAGCTGGAACAGCGCTGCAGACTTCTTCGCCATGGGCGGCCATGGCTTTTTTGTGTGGACTTCTTACGCCGCATGCGCAGCCTGCATGCTCGCCGAGCCGCTGCTGGCCCGCCATCGTCACCGCCAGGCGCTGCGCACGGCCGCGCTGCAGTCCCAGGACACCGAGGAGAACTCATGAAACCCCGTTACAAGAAGCTGGCCGCCATCGGCGGCCTGGTGGCCGCCAGCGGCGCCGTCGTGGCGCTGGTGCTCAACGCGTTTCAGAGCAATCTGGTCTTCTTCTATTCGCCCACGCAGGTGGCTGCCAATGAAGCCCCGGCGGCGCGCACCTTTCGCGTCGGCGGCCTCGTCGAAGAGGGCTCGGTGAAATACGACGGCACGCGTGTGCAGTTCGTCATCACCGACACCGCGCGGACGGTGGCCGTGCGCTACACCGGCCTCCTGCCCGACCTCTTTCAAGAGGGCAAAGGCGTGGTCGCCCAGGGCCAGCTCAAGGAAGGCGTGTTCGAGGCTCGCGAAGTGCTTGCCAAGCACGACGAAAACTACATGCCGCCCGAAGCCGCCGAGGCGCTGAAGAACGCCCAGACCGGTAACCACAAGCAGATCACCCAGACTCTTTACAAGAGCGCTGACTCGAACGCCGGCAAGGCGCCGTACGCCAAGGAGGCAGCCCCATGATTCCGGAAATCGGCCACTTCGTGCTCTGGCTCGCGCTGGGCGTTTCGCTGGTCATCGGCATCGTGCCGCTTGTCGGCGCCCAGATCGGTCGGGTGAGCTGGATGGAACTGGCGCGGCCAGCCACCTACTGGCTCTTCCTGCTGACCCTGGTGCCCTTCCTGGCGCTGGTGGCGGCGTTCATCGGCCATGACTTCTCGGTGCTCTACGTGGCCGAGAACTCCAACAGCGCCTTGCCGCTGCAGTTCCGTGTTGCTGCAGTGTGGGGCGGGCATGAAGGGTCGATGCTGCTTTGGCTGGTGATGCAAGCCGGCTGGATGTTGGCGGTGGCGCTATGCAGCGCGAAATTGCCGCTGCCGGTGCTGGCCCGCATCCTGGCGGTGATGGGCTGGCTGACGGTGGGTTTCCTGCTCTTCACGCTCGTCACTTCGAACCCCTTCGAGCGCCTGAGCCCGGTGCCTGCTGACGGCCGAGACCTGAACCCACTGCTGCAAGACCCGGGCATGATCTTCCATCCGCCCATGCTCTACATGGGTTACGTGGGTTTCTCGGTGGCCTTCGCTTTCGCGGTGGCCGCGCTCATCGGCGGCACGCTCGACGCGCAGTGGGCACGCTGGACGCGCCCCTGGACCACCGCGGCGTGGATCTGCCTCACGCTGGGCATCGCGCTGGGCAGCTGGTGGGCCTACTACGAACTCGGCTGGGGCGGCTGGTGGTTCTGGGACCCGGTGGAAAACGCCAGCTTCATGCCCTGGCTGGTTGGCACGGCGCTCATTCATTCTCTGGCGGTGACCGAGAAGCGCGGCGCCTTCAAGGCCTGGACCGTGTTGCTGGCCCTCTCGGCCTTCTCGCTCAGCCTGCTCGGCACCTTCCTCGTACGTTCGGGCGTGCTCTCGTCAGTGCATGCGTTCGCTACCGACCCCGAGCGCGGCTTTTTCATCCTCGTGTTCCTGGCCGTGGTGATCGGCACCTCGCTGGCGCTGTACGCCTGGCGCGCGCCCAAGGTCGGCCTGGGCGGCCGCTTCGAGCCCGTTTCGCGCGAGGGTTTCCTGCTCGCGAACAACGTCTTGCTGGTGGTGGCCACGGCAGCGGTACTGTTGGGCACGCTGTACCCCTTGCTGCTCGACGCCTTGGGCATGGGCAAGATTTCCGTAGGCCCGCCGTACTTCGACACCGTGTTTGTGCCCTTGATGGCGCCGCTGGTGTTTCTGATGGGCTTGGGCACGCTGGCGCGCTGGAAGAAGGCCGATTTGCCCGACATCGCCAAACGCCTGCGCTGGGCCGCGGTGGTGGCGGTGGTGTGTGCCGTGGGCGCTGAACTGCTGGAAGGCCGCATCTCGTGGATGGGTGGCCTCGGCCTGCTGATGGGCTTCTGGGTCTTCGCCTCGGTGGCCACCGACCTGTGGGAACGCCTGCGCCCGGTCGGCGGCATGAAGACCTCGATTCGGCACCGTTTTGCCCTCGTGCCCCGCGCCACCAAGGGCATGATGCTGGCCCACCTGGGCATAGGTGTGTTCGTCATCGGCGTGACCATGGTGCGCACCTACGAGGTCGAGAAAGACATGTCGATGGACGTCGGCCAGACGGCCGAGATCGCGGGCTACACCTTCACCTTCCAAGGCGCACGCGACGTTGTGGGCCCGAACTACCGTGCCGCGCAGGGCCTCATTATTCTGAGCAAGAACGGCAAGGAACTGGCGCAACTGCGCCCTGAGAAGCGCTTCTACCGCGTACAGCAGAGCCCGATGACCGAGGCCGCCATCCGCAGCCGGCCCATGGGCGACATCTACGTCTCGCTGGGCCAGGCCGGTGAAGGCAACTCGTGGGTGGTGCGCATGTACTACAAGCCCTTTGTGACCTGGATCTGGGGCGGCTGCCTCTTGATGGCGCTGGGCGGTGGCTTGGCCGCCAGCGACCGCCGCTACCGCACGGCCAAGCGCGATCAAGAAACCGGCCAGGCGACTGGCCAGGCAGGCGGCCAGGCTGGCGCGCAGGCAGGCGGCCAGCCACCCAGCGCGGGGGTTGCGGCGGCATGAAACGTTGGCAGTTCCTTGCCCCGCTGGCGGGCTTCGTGGTGCTGCTGGGCTTTTTGGGTGTGGGTCTGGGGCTCGACCCGCGTGAAGTGCCCTCGCCGCTGATCGGCAAGCCAGCCCCCGAGTTCAGCCTGCCGCGCCTGGACGACCTGACCTCGCCGATGAGTAAACAAGACCTCGCGGGCAAGGTCTGGGTGCTCAACGTCTTTGCCTCGTGGTGCGTGCCCTGCCGCGAAGAGCACCCGCTGCTGATGGACCTAGCGCGTCGCAGCCCGGTGACGATCGTGGGCCTGAATTACAAAGACAAGCCCAGCGATGCCATCGCCTGGCTGGGCCGCTACGGCAACCCCTACACGGCCACGGCCAGCGACCTGCAGGGCTTGGTCGGCATCGACTACGGCGTTTACGGCGTGCCCGAGACCTTCGTCATCGACCGGCAGGGCCTGGTGCGCTTCAAGCATGTGGGCCCGCTGACGCCGCAGGTACTGCGCGAGCGCATCGAGCCGCTGCTGAAAGAACTGAATGCTTGAAACACTGAGAGTTGACACGCTGTTCCCGCGGCGGATGCTGCCGCTGGCTCTGGCTTTGGCGTTCGCGCTGTGGCTGCTGCTGCTGGTGCTGACGACTACCGCGCATGCCGCAGGCTCCGCGCCAACTGCCGCGGCAGACCCCGCGCTCGAAAAGCGCGTCATGGCGGTGGCCGTCGAACTGCGCTGTCTGGTCTGCCAGAACCAGACCATCGCCGATAGCGACGCCGCGCTCGCGGTTGACCTGCGCAACCAGGTGCGGACCATGCTGCGCGAGGGTAAGGACGAACGCGAGGTTCTCGACTACATGACGGCGCGTTACGGCGAATTTGTGCTCTACCGCCCGCCCGTCAAGAACTCCACTTTACTGTTGTGGTTCGGCCCGCCGCTGCTGCTGGGCGGTGCGCTCCTGACGCTGTGGTTGGTACTGCGAGGGCGCAGCCGCATGCCGGCCAGCGAATTCGAAGCCGATGACGATGACGATGACGAGATGGCCGCGGCTGAAGCCCCGCCGCGCCAGGAAGCCCGATGACCGTTCCCCAAGCCGCCCAAGACCCCATCAGCGCGCTGCGCGACCAGCTGCAGCAACTCAAGACCCAGCACGACTCGGGCGGATCGACCCCTGAGGCCTACGCCGCAGCAAAGGCCCCTCTGGAACGTGAACTGCTGGACCGCGTGATCGCCCTTCCCCCGGGCAGCCCAGGCAGCCTGGGCACCGCCGGCCGTGCGGCCGCAGCGGCGGCTCCGCGCGCTTCCCGGGGACTGGTGGCTGGCCTGTCGGCCGCGGTGCTGGTCGTCGCGGTCATCGGCTATGCGGCCGTGGGCTCACCGCGCGTGCCCAGCGCAGGCCCGCCGGGCAGTGCGTCAGCGGGTGCCACTGAAGTCGCGCAGGACATGACTGAGGAGCAGTTCGTTGCCGCCGTCGACCAGTTGGCCACGCGCATGACCCAAGAGCCCGCCAACGGCGAGGGGTGGGCATTGCTGGCGCGCTCTTATGTGCGCCTGGGCCGCCACGCAGAGGCCGTGCCGGCTTTCGGCAAGGCGTTGGTCATCTTTGGCGACGATCCGACGCTGCTGGTGGACTACGCCGATGCACTGGCGATGATCAACAACCGCAGTCTGGACGGTGAGCCGCTGGCACTGGTCGAACGCGCGCTGAAGTACGACCCCGACAACGCCAAGGCTCTGGCCCTGGCAGGCACTGCGGCCTTCAACCGCAAGGACTTCCCCACCGCCGTGCGGCTGTGGGAACGTCTGGTCCGGGTGTCACCGCCGGACAGCGCCTTCATGACGCAGCTGCAGGGCAGCATCGACGAGGCGCGTTCGCTCGGCGGCCTGCCACCCGGGCCGCGCGTTGCGCAGGCACCGCAAGCGGGCCAGGTGGCGCAAGCCTTGCCGTCAGCCTCGGCCTCGGCGGCCGATGCCAAGCTTGCTGTCAACGCCGTGCTCACGGGCACCGTGCGCCTTTCGCCAGCGCTGGCCGCGCAGGCGCAACCCGATGACGTGGTCTTCATCTTCGCGCGGCCGGCCGAAGGCGCGCGCATGCCGCTGGCCATCGTGCGCCATCAGGTGAAGGACCTGCCGGTGAGTTTTCGCCTGGACGACAGCATGGCCATGTCGCCGGCGATGAAGCTGTCGCAGTTCGCGAAGGTGGTGGTCAGTGCGAGGGTCAGCAAGAGTGGCCAGGCCGCACCCGCTGCAGGTGATCTGAGCGGGCAGACCGCGCCAGTGCCGAACCAGGCCCAGGGCCTGATGATCGAGATCAACGAAGTCGTGAAGAACTGAAGGCGCTGGCTCTGGCTCTGGCGCTGGCAGCCAGGACCTCACCGAGCCTCGGCGCCCAAAACCTTGCTTCAAGCCTCGCTTCAAGCCTTGCCGTACAGCGCCGCGGCTGCGGCCAGGCGCTGGCGTACCGCCTGCACCAGTTCGGGCGGGGCCAGCACCTGCACTTGTTCGCCTTGGCGCAGAACGTCCATCACCAGTTCGGTGTCGTCCACATAGGGCAGGCGCAACTCGAAGCGGCCGTCGTCGAGCCAGCGCCCCTGCTGCGCAGGGTGCCATTCTTCGCGGCTGGCCCACTGCGCCGCCTGCACGTCGAAACGCAGCACGGCAAAGCGTTGCGTGCCGCCGGCATAGATGCCGTAGCCGGCGTCCATGGCCTCCTGCACCCGCTTCATGGCGATGTTGCGTGCGGGCTTGTCGGCCAGCACCGTGGCGTCTTCGATGGCGTCCAGCGCAAAACGCCGCAGCGCGTCGACGCGGTGGCACCAGGCGTCCAGGTACCAGGTGTTGCGGTAGTGCACCAGGCGTTGCGGCGAGACCTCGCGTTCGCCGACCTCGCGCCTGGCGCGCGTCAGGTAGCGCAGTTGCAGGCGCTGACGCGCCAGCAGCGCCGTGCTCACACGTTCGAAAAAGCGGCTGGGCACCGGGCGGCGCAGCGCGCTGACGATCTTCACGCGCTTCATCAGACGCTCTGCCGCCGCTTCGCCACCTGCAGCGGCACCGCTGCGCAACAGATCGTGGATGCGGCCGAGCAGCGGCTGCAGATGGCGGCTGAGCAAGCCGTCGCTGTCCAAACCGGCCAGCAACTGCTGCGCCATCAGCAGCGAGTAGAGCTCTGCCTCGTCGAACCACAGGCCCGGCAGTTCATGCTTGGGCCCGGCGTAAGCGGTGCTGCCGAAGCGGTAGCCATTGAGATCGCGGTCGTACTCGATGGGCGCACCCATGCGGCTGCGCAGGTAGTCCAGGTCGCGCTTCAGCGTGGCCGGGCTCACCTCCAGTTCTTCGAGCAAGGACTTGAAGCTGACATGCCCCCGCGCCCGGATCAGCGTCTCGATACGGTACAGACGGGCGGTGTTGTTGGCCATGCTTCGGCGCGGGCTTGGCCGCCTTCAGTTCAGGCCGACGATGCGGCCCTCGTCGTCGATGTCGATGTGCTCGGCTGCGGGCACCTTGGGCAAGCCGGGCATGGTCATGATGTCGCCGCAGACCATGACCACGAACTCGGCGCCTGCGGCCAGGCGTACCTCGCGGATGTCGACGACGTGGCCCGTGGGCGCGCCGCGCTGCGTGGGGTCGGTGCTGAAGCTGTACTGCGTCTTCGCCACGCACACCGGCAGGTGGCCGTAGCCGGCTTCCTGCAGCGCCGCAATCTGCTTGCGCACGGCGCTGCTGGCCGAAATTTCGGCAGCGCCGTAAGTGCGCGTGGCCAGCAGGCGCACCTTCTCCCACAGCGGGTCGGCATCCTCGTAGGCAAAGCGCAGCGTGCTCTTCTGCTCGCAGGCCTTCACTACCTCGTGCGCCACGGCAGCTGCGCCGGGGCCGCCTTCGGCCCAATGGCGCGCGGTGACCACCGGCACGCCCAAGGCACCCAGTTGTTCACGCAGCAAGGCGTGTTCGGCCTCGGTGTCGCTCGTGAAGTGGTTGATGGACACGACACATGGCAGGCCGAAGACCTCACGCAGGTTGTGCAGGTGGCGCTGGATGTTGGCCAGGCCCTTGTCCAGCGCGACGAGGTCTTCACGCCCCAGGTCGGCCAGATTCACGCCGCCGTGAAACTTCAGCGCACGGATGGTGGCCACCACCACCGCGGCAGCGGGCGCCAAGCCGGCCTTGCGGCACTTGATGTCGATGAACTTCTCGGCCCCCAGGTCGGCGCCGAAGCCGGCCTCGGTCACCACGTAGTCGGCCAGCTTCAGCGCCGTGCGGGTGGCGATGACGCTGTTGCAGCCGTGGGCGATGTTCGCGAACGGCCCGCCGTGCAGCAGCGCGAGGTTGTTCTCGATGGTCTGCACGAGGTTGGGCGCCAGCGCGTCCTTCAGCAGCACGGCCATCGCGCCGTGCACCTTGAGGTCGGCGGCGGTGACCGGCTTGCGCGCCCGCGTCTCGGCCACGACGATGCGGCCCAGGCGCTGCTTCAGGTCTTGCAGCGAGGTGCTCAGGCACAGGATGGCCATCACCTCGCTGGCCACCACGATGTCGAAGCCGTCCTGACGCGGAAAGCCGTTGGCCGGCCCGCCCAGGCCCACGGTCATGTCGCGCAGCGCGCGGTCGTTCATGTCGATGACGCGCTTCCACACGATGCGGCGCACGTCGACGTCGAGCGCGTTGCCGTGGTGGATGTGGTTGTCCAGACAAGCCGACAACAGGTTGTGCGCGAGCGCGATGGCGCTGAAGTCGCCGGTGAAGTGCAGGTTGATATCTTCCATCGGCACCACCTGCGCGTAGCCGCCGCCGGCAGCGCCGCCCTTCAGGCCGAACACCGGGCCGAGCGAGGGTTCCCGCAGCGCGATCAGCGCTTTCTTGCCGATGTGATTCAGCGCGTCGCCCAAGCCCACGGTGGTGGTGGTCTTGCCTTCACCGGCCGGCGTGGGGCTGATGGCGGTGACAAGAATCAACTTGCCGTCGGGGCGGCTTTGCAGCGTCTCGATGTAGGGCAGCGAGAGCTTGGCCTTGTAGTGGCCGTAGGGCACGAGGTGCTCGTCAGGGATGCCCAGTCGCTCATGCGCGAGGTGGCTGATGCGCTGCAAGCGGGCCTGGCGTGCGATCTGGATGTCGCTGAGGGTCAAGTGGGTCTCCTTGTCCCGTCACGAAGGCTGCGGGTCGCGAGTGATTGTGACGGGATGGCGCAATGTTTCCGGGGCTTACCGACCGCGCAGCACGCCGCCACAACGCGTCGACAACTGCCCAGCCGGCCCTTTCACGGCAGAGGCAAGGGCCCGAGGGAGGACGGATGTCGAAAGCCAACAGCGCCAGCGGCATGACCGCGCGCGAGTTCATTGCGAAGTGGGGGCCGGGCGGGCCAGCGCACACGCTCAACGAACGCGCCGGCGCGCAGCCGCACTTCATGGACCTGTGCCAGGTGCTGGGTGTGCCCACCCCTGGCGACGCCGATAACTATCAGTTCGAGCGCGGCCTGGCCAAGACCGGCGGCACGGGGCGCGGCACGGATGGCTTCGCCGATGTTTGGCTGCGCGGCTGTTTCGTCTGGGAATACAAGGCGCCGGGCAAGAGCCTGGAAGGTGCGCTGCGGCAGCTCAAAGATGTACGCGCTGCCGCTGCACAACCCGCCGCTGCTGGTGGTCAGCGACCGTTTGCGCATCGAGGTTCACACGCATTTCACGGGCACCCCCAGCGAGTGCCACGCCTTCGCGCTGGATGACCTGGCCCGGCCCGAGGTGCAGCAGCGCCTGCGGCAGCTCTGGCAAGACCCGAACAGCTTCAAGCCGCGCCGCAGCAACCGCGACATCACCGAAGGGGCGGCGCAGACCTTCGCCGGCACGGCAGAGCGCCTGCGCGCCGCCGGCGTGGCGCCCGCGCAGGTCAGCCACTTCCTGACGCAGTGCGTGTTCTGTTTCTTCGCCGAGGACGTGGGCCTGCTGCCCGCCCGCTTGTTCGAGCGCCTGGTCAGCGTGGCGCTGACGCCGGAGAAGATGCGGCATCAACTCGCGCTGCTTTTCGAGTCGATGCGCGAAGGCGGCATGTTTGGCGTCGACTCGGTGCCGTGGTTCAACGGCGGCCTGTTCCTGAAGGTGGAGGTGCCGCCGCTTCAGGCCGCCGACGTGGCCGCGCTCAAGGCAGGCAGCACGCTGGACTGGAGCGCCATCGACGCCACCATCTTCGGCACCCTGTTCGAGCGCGGGCTGGACCCCGCCAAGCGCAGCCAGCTCGGCGCCAACTTCACCGACGCGGCCACCATCCTGCGTTTGGTCGAACCTGTGGTGCAGCGGCCGCTGCTGGCCGAGTGGGCGGGCGCCAAAGCCACGCTGGCCGCGGCCATGGCCAAGAGCAAGAAGCACGGCGACAAGCCCTGGCGCGAAGCGCAGGCGGCCTTCGTGGGCTTCCTGGAGCGGCTGCGCAACTACCGCGTGCTCGACCCGGCTTGCGGCAGCGGCAACTTCCTGTATCTGGCGCTGAAATGCCTCAAGGACATCGAGCACCAGGTCAACCTGGAAGCCGAGGCGCTGGGCCTGGAGCGCCAGCACGACGTGACGGGCCCGTACAACGTGCTGGGCATCGAGTTGAACGAGTACGCCGCCGAGCTGGCGCGCGTGACCGTGTGGATTGGCGAACTGCAGTGGCGAATCCAGCGGGGGTACGGCTTCAAGCTGAATCCGGTATTGGAACCGCTGGATCACATCGAGTGCCGGGATGCGGTGTTGGGTGCGGATCGCACCGAGGCGGTATGGCCCGTGGCCGATGCGGTTGTCGGCAATCCTCCCTTTCTGGGTGTGAGTCGCAAGCGGCGTGAACTGGGCAATGAGTATGTGGAAGCACTCGACGCCACGTATGCGCCACGCGTACCTGGTGGCGTCGACTTCCTGTGCTACTGGTTCGACAAGGCTCAGCGCGAGATCGAGGCAGGTCGCCTGCACCGGGCCGGGCTGGTCGCTACGAACTCCATTCGTGGCGGGGCCAGCCGCAGCGTGCTCGAACGTATCTGTGCAAGCGGCCGCATTTTCGAGGCTTGGGCTGACGAGCCGTGGGTGAACAACGGCGAACCCGTGCGCGTCTCATTGGTGTGCTTCGGCGAAGGTGCGTCAAAGCTGCTGAACGGCGTCCCGGTGGCCGAAATCTACGCCGATCTCACGGCGCCCAATGCTGCCGGCGATGCGCTCGATCTGACGCAGGCGGTACCGTTGACGGCAAACCTTTCGGCCAGCTTCCAGGGAGCGTCGAAGAAGGCCAAGTTCGAAATCGACGATACGCTGGCGCGCGAGTGGTTGCGTCTACCTAACCCGCACGGCCGGCCTAACAGCGATGTGCTCAAACCCTAGGCGAACGGTTTTGAACTGGCTCGCGGGCCGCAACATCAGTGGATCATCGATTTCGGCAACGAGCTGAGCGAAGCCGAAGCTGCGCTTTACGAAGCTCCGTTCGGCTACGTCTTCGAGCACATCAAGCCCGAGCGCGTGGCAAAGAGCGAGGCGGCACTGCGCGATTACTGGTGGCGCTTCGGCCGTCCGCGCGTCGAACTACGCCACGCGCTGACGCCGGTTCCGCGCTTCATCGCCACTGTGGCGCACAGCAAGCACCGATTTTTCGTCTGGCTCCCGGTGACCACCTCGCCGGATCAGGCGTTGATCACTCTCGCGCGCGCCGACGACGTCACATTCGGCATCCTGCACAGCCGCTTTCACGAGCTGTGGTCGCTACGGCTGGGCACCTCGCTCGAAGACCGGCCGCGCTACACCCCCACCACCTGCTTCGAGACCTTCCCCTTCCCCGCCGGCCTCACCCCGGCCGACACCGCGCACCAGCGCACCGAGGCACTCGACAGCGGCGCCCTGATCCCGGCCGATCTGCCGCCGGCGGTACGCCCGCAGGCCGAGGCCATCGCCCGCGCAGCGCAGCGCCTGGTGACATTGCGCGACGCGTGGCTCAACCCGCCCGAGTGGACGCAGCGCGTGCCCGAGGTCGTGCCGCTGGGCATGGAGCGCTCGCCGTACCCCGACCGCATCGTCGCCCGCCCTGGATTCGAGGCGGACGTCGCGAGGCGCACGCTGACGAACCTCTACAACCTGCGGCCCGCCTGGCTGGCGCAAGCGCATGCAGCCCTGGATGCCGCCGTGGCCGCCGCCTACGGCTGGGCCGACTACTCGGCCGGAACCTCGGACGACGAGATTCTTCGCCGGCTGCTCGCACTGAACGTCGCGCGGCGCCATAAAGGGGTCAACAATGCCTGACGAGGGAGAGGCCGCTTCGTCGCCGAAATGCCAATGCGGGCGCGCCAACAGGTGATTACCCTGCCGCTGCTGCGCCGCAGCAATATGCGAAACTGACCAGACCATGAGCTTCCTCGGAACTGGCGTCTATCCACTCAGGCAAGCCGCACGACTTGTCGGTACGGACTCGACCGCAGTGCGCCGATGGTTGTTGGGGTACAAGCGCCAAGGGCAGGCCTATTCGCCGCTGTGGAAGCCTGAACTGGCCGACGCCGGCCTCGGAGAGCCAGTGGTCAGCTTTCGCGACCTGCTAGAACTGCGCCTCGTGGCTGCGTTTGTTGGGCACGGCGTAGGCCTTCGGGTGATCCGCGCAACCGCAGAATTCGCGAGGCGCGAGTTCGGCACCGACTACCCGCTGTCTTCGCGCAGGTTCTTGACAGACGGGAAGAGCATCTTCCTCGAAGCAGTGGCAGCCGAAGGCAACGATGAGTTGATGGATGTTCCCAGGCGACAACTGGTCTTCTCCACGATCATTCGACCTTCACTGTACGAAGGGATCGAATACGAGGCTGGTCGCGCGAGGCGCTGGTATCCGATGGGCGGGTCAGGGAAGATTGTCATGCTCGACCCGAAGGTCCAGTTCGGAACACCCATCGTGGCGAGCGCAGGCATTCCGACAGACACCTTGCACGCGGCATTTCTAGCTGAAGGGGGAGAGCGCAAGGCCGTGGCTCGCATCTACGGCGTGAGTCCCCAGGAAGTGGACGCGGCAGTCAGATTCGAGACCAAGCTGGCGGCTTGAAGTTTTTCTTCGACAACAACCTGTCTGCGCATCACGCCCATGCGATGCGGGAATTGTCGATGGCAGACCCCAGGGTCGAAACGGTCGAGCACCTGTCAGATCGGTTCGCTCGCAACGCCGATGATCTCGTCTGGATACCCGGGTTGACACGGAGTGGTCCCTGGGCAGTTGTATCTGCTGACAAGTTCAAGAAGCAGGGGGGTGCGGAGCGGGAGGCTTTGCGAGCCGCCGGTCACATGGTCTTCCTGCTGGAGCCGCAGTGGTTCAAGCAGTCTTACTGGCTGCAGGCGGAACGGCTGGTGCGATGGTGGCCACAGATCATCAATCAGGCATCCATCGCCAGCGGAGGCGGCTTCATCGTCCCTTGGCACCACAGCTCAAAGTCGAAGTTCCGGGTCGTCAAGGTGTGACTTCTGAACCGCCACGGTTCGAACGAGGGCCAGCGGTAGTTCAACTCGCAGACAGTGCCAAGGACCCAGGCACAAACAAAAAAAGGGCCCTGAGAAACCTCAGGGCCCTTGGTGCGTTTCGCTGGCGGAGTCGAAGGGATTCGAACCCTTGATGCGGTTTTAAGCCACATACTCCCTTAGCAGGGGAGCACCTTCGGCCACTCGGTCACGACTCCAGCGAAGGGTTGCAATTCTAGCCTGACTTCAGGCGGTCGGCTGGTCCAGGTCGAAGGCCTTGTGCAGCGCGCGCACGGCCAGTTCCATGTATTTCTCGTCGATGACGACGCTGGTCTTGATCTCGCTGGTGGTGATCATCTGGATGTTGATGCCCTCTTCGCTGAGCGTGCGGAACATCGTGCTTGCCACACCCACATGGCTGCGCATGCCGATGCCCACGATGCTGACCTTGCAGATCTTCGGGTCGCCGGTGAGGCTGGCCGCACCGGTGGCCGGCATCACGGTGTTCTTCAGCACGGCCATCGTGCGCGCATAGTCGTTGCGGTGCACCGTGAAGCTGAAGTCGGTGCGCCCGTCGTGCGATATGTTCTGGATGATGACGTCGATGTCGATGTTGGCATCGGCCACCGGGCCCAGGATCATGTAGGCGATGCCGGGTTTGTCCGGCACACCGATGACGCTGATCTTTGCCTCATCGCGGTTGAACGCGATGCCGGCCACGACGGCTTGTTCCATCTTCTCGTCTTCCTCAAAGGTGATCAGGGTGCCCGAGCGCATCTCTTCATCGAGCGGAATGTCCCACGGCGTGAAGCTGCTCAGCACGCGTGTGGGCACGCGGTACTTGCCAGCGAATTCCACCGAGCGGATCTGCAGCACCTTGCTGCCCAGGCTGGCCATCTCCAGCATCTCTTCGAAGCTGACGGTGGACAGGCGGCGCGCCTCGGGCACGACACGCGGGTCGGTGGTGTAGACACCGTCGACGTCGGTGTAGATCAGGCATTCATCTGCCTTCAAAGCAGCGGCCACGGCCACGGCCGAGGTGTCGCTGCCACCGCGGCCCAGTGTGGTGATATGGCCCTGCGGATCGACACCCTGGAAGCCGGTGATCACCACCACCTTGCCTGCAGCAAGATCGGCACGCACGCGGGTGTCGTCGATGCTGCTGATGCGAGCCTTGGTGTAGGCCGAGTCGGTGCTGATCGGCACTTGCCAGCCGCCGTAGCTGACGGCCGCGATGCCCTGCGCCTGCAGCGCCAATGCCAGCAGCCCGACGCTCACCTGTTCGCCCGTGGCGGCGAGCGCGTCGAGTTCACGCAGCGCTTCGGGCTTGGCCGCTAGGGCGGCGTCGGGCAGCAGTTCCTTGGCCAAGCCGAGCAGGCGGTTGGTCTCGCCCGACATCGCCGAGGGCACCACCACCAGCTGATGGCCGGCGCGCACCCACTTGGCCACGCGCTGGGCCACGCTGCGGATGCGTTCGGTCGAGCCCATCGAGGTGCCGCCGTACTTGTGAACGATCAATGCCATCGCTGAATGCCACCGCTGGGTGGCCGGAGTGTCGAAACGCTGCCTGTGCCCTGCCTTTCGCCAGGCTGCGCGCCAAGGCGGCCCCTCGATCCAGCCTGCGAGGGCACAAAAGCCCGCGAGTTTAGCCGGCGGCGTGATGCGAATCTGGCGCCCGTGGCGGGCCTGGCGGGTCTGGCAGCCAGCGCAGGGCGAGCTGCGCCTGCCCCTCGGGCGCGAGCAGCGCAGCGTCGACACCCAGGCCCGGCACGAACAGCAATTGGCCGTCGGGCAGCCACAAGAGCGGGCCTTGGCGGGCCCAGGCAGGCACGCCCGTGGCCTGGTACTGCTTCTTCAGGCTGCGGGCCAAACCTCGCCGCGCCAGATGGAAACGTTCACCGCCCTGACGAGGTGCCGCGCGCAGCTGCTGCAGCAGTTGCGGCGCGACGCCACCATGTTCAGTGGCCAGCACCTCGAAGGCGCCTTGCCAGGCCGGCAGCGCGTGGCGCCCGGTTTGTGAAAGGTCGAGGTCTGCGGCTGCGCCGGCCGCAGAACTTTGCGCAAGCAGCGGGTGGCCATCCAGACGGCCGCGGTACAAGCGCAGCTCGACCCGTGCCGCAGGCCAACGGCCGCTGCGCCGGCCCGGCAGCTCATCGCACAGGCGCTGCACCAGCGAGACCGGCACCGGGCCCATCAGCCGGCCCTTCAGCCAGGCCCGCAACGCATTGCGGCGCCTTGCCGGCGGCAAAGCCAGCCACAGCGCCAGCACCAGCGTGCCGTCGTCGGTGACACCGGGCAGGTCGGCCGCTGCCGTCTCTTCAGCCAGCAAGGCGGCCTCGGCGGCCAGGCGGGCGGCATCCACGAGCGTGGTCTCGACATCAGGAAATGCAGCAGCCAGCGCCGGCCACACGCATTCACGAAGGCGGCTGCGCGCCTGGCGCGGGTCGGCGTTGCTGGGGTCTTCGACGATGCGCAGCCGATGGCGCTTGACGTAGGCCTCGATGGCCTCACGCGGATGGTCCAGCCAGGGGCGCGCCCAGTGCAGCGCCTGGCGCAGCGCCAGGTTCGGCATCGCGGCCAGCCCGGCCGGCCCGCCGCCGCGCAGCGCCTGCAGCAGAAAGGTCTCGGCCTGGTCGCGGCGGTGGTGGGCCAGCAGCACCAGCGGGCAGTGATGGCGGTGCGCCATCTCGGCCAGCGCGCGGTAGCGTTCACGGCGCGCCCAGGCCTCGATGCTGTCGCCGGGCGCGGGGCGATCGTGCAGCAAAGTGGCGTCGAAACTCGCGCCCCAGCGGCGGCTTTGCTTCTGTACCTGCAGCAGCCAGGCATCAGCCTCGGCCATCAAACCGTGGTGCACATGAAGCGCCCAGACCTGCACGCCCAACGGTTCAGCTGCACGCAGCGTGGCATGCAGCAGTGCCGTCGAATCGCGGCCACCACTGACGGCCACCGCCACCCGCCCAGCGCCTTCGTTCACCGCTCTTTGGTGTCGGTGAAGCGGCCGTAGCCGCGCAGGCGCTCATAGCGTTGCTGCAGCAGCGCTGGCGGCTTCAGGCCGGCGGTTTGGCGCAGCGCGTCGCCCAAGGCGCGCTTGAGCTGTGCGGCCATCCACGGCATATCGCGGTGGGCGCCGCCCACGGGCTCGCTGACGATCTTGTCGATCACGCCCAGCGCCTTCAGCCGGTGTGCGGTGATGCCCAGCGCCTCGGCAGCTTCAGACGCGCGCTCCGAGGTCTTCCACAGAATAGAAGCGCAGCCCTCGGGCGAGATCACGGAGTAGACGCTGAACTGCAGCATCAGCACCTGGTCGGCGACGCTGATGGCCAGCGCACCGCCGCTGCCGCCCTCGCCGATGATGGTGCTGATGATGGGCACTTCCAGCTGCGCCATCTCGAAGATGTTGCGGCCGATGGCCTCACTTTGGCCGCGCTCTTCGGCGCCGATGCCGGGGTAGGCGCCCGGGGTGTCGACGAAGGTGAAGACCGGCAGGCCGAACTTCTCGGCGAGCTTCATCAACCGCAGGGCCTTGCGATAGCCCTCGGGGCGGCTCATGCCGAAGTTGCGCAGCGTGCGCTCCTTCGTGTCGCGGCCCTTCTGGTGGCCCAGCACCATGCAGGGCTGGCCGTTGAAACGCGCCAGGCCGCCGACGATGCTGAGGTCGTCTGCGTAATGGCGGTCGCCATGCAGTTCCTGGAAGTCGGTGAAGATCTGGTTGACGTAGTCCAGCGTGTAGGGCCGCTGCGGGTGGCGCGCAATCTGCGTCACCTGCCAGGGCGTGAGCTGGCTGTAGATGTCGCGCGTGAGCTGCTGGCTCTTGGCAGCCAAGCGCTCGATCTCGTCGCTGATGTCGACGGCCGACTCGTTGTGCACATAGCGCAGCTCATCGATCTTCGACTCCAGGTCGGCGATGGGCAGCTCGAATTCGAGGAAGTGCCTTTTGCTCAAGGTCAGTACTCCACAGGGACAGGGTCCAGGCTGCGCCAAATGTACCAAGTGGCGACCGAGCGAAAAGGCGCCCAAGCCTCGCCGACCTCGCGCGCCTCGGCCCGAGAAACGGGCTCACCGCTGAAGTAGTTCAGGCTGATGCCCTTGAGCAGGCCCAGATCGTCCAGCGGCAACACGTTCGGGCGCATCAGGTGGAAGATGAGAAACATCTCGGCCGTCCAGCGCCCGATGCCGCGTATCGCCACCAGCTCGGCAATGATGGCTTCGTCGTCCATGCGCTGCCACTGGTCCGGGTGCACGCCTTCGCCGCCGAAGTGGCGGGCCAGGTCGAGCAGGTATTCGCTCTTTCGCGCTGACAGGCCCGCTTCGCGCAGGCGCGGCACTGCCATGGCCTCAACCGCTGCTGGCTGCAGGTGCGAGGCCGGGCCGCCCGCGGCCGCAGCGAAACGGTCCCATACCGCCTGCGCTGCCTTCACGCTGATCTGCTGGCCAACGATGCTGCGCGCCAGCGTGGTGAAGGCGTCACCGCGGCTCTGCAGGCAGGCTTCGCCGAACTTCGGCATCAGCTTCTTCATCACGCGGTCGCGCTTGGACAGGTGCTTGCGAGCGTCGGCCCAATATTCGGGCGTCTGCCGCAGCGCCAACGGCGCGGCAGACGCGGCCGCATGCTCAAGCTCAAGATCGCGTTCGAGCTCAATCCCCAGGTCGGGCTTGGGCTTGGCATCGGGCATCGGCATCGGCATCGGCATCAGCAGGGGCAGGGGCAGGGGCGTGGGCATCAGACCGGTCGGGCCTAGGCCTTGACCCAGGTCGTGCCTTGGGGCCCGTCCTTGAGCTCGACACCGTCGGCCAGGAGCTCGGCGCGGATGCGATCGGCCGCCGCAAAGTCGCGCGCCGCCTTGACCGCGGCACGCGCAGCGATGCGGTCGCTGATGGCGGCTTCATCCAGCCCATCATCGCCCATGCCCTGCAGGTAGCTGAGCGGCGGCAGCTGCAGCAAGCCCAGCACGCCGCCCAGCGCCTTCAGCAAGGCCGCATCCCGCTGGGCACCGCGATTGATGCTGCCCGCCAGATCGAAAAGCACGGCCACCGCACCTGGCGTGTTGAAGTCGTCGTCCATCGCCAGCTTGAAAGCCGCAGCGCGCGGCTCGGCCCAGTCGATGGCCAGCGCTGAAGGCTGCTCACCGGCTGCCTCCAGCGCGGTGTACAGGCGCTTGAGCGCGGTCCGGGTTTCGTCCAGCACCTGCTCGCTGAAACTGAACGGGCTGCGGTAGTGCGTGCGCAGCATGAAAAAGCGCAGCGTTTCGCCGTCGTAGCGCTTCAGCACATCGGCGATGGTGAAGAAGTTTCCGAGCGACTTCGACATCTTGGTGTCGTCGACGTTGAGAAAGCCGTTGTGCATCCAGGTGTTGACGAAGCCGACGCCATCAACGCCTTGCGCGCCTTCGCTCTGCGCAATCTCGTTCTCGTGGTGCGGGAACTGCAGGTCCAGGCCACCGCCGTGGATGTCGAAAGGCTCGCCGAGCATCGCGCAACTCATGGCCGAGCATTCGATGTGCCAGCCCGGCCGACCTGGGCCCCAAGGGCTCTGCCATTTGGCGTCGTCGGGCTCGTCCGCCTTGGCCGATTTCCACAGCACGAAGTCCAGCGGGTCTTCCTTGTCGCCGAGCACCGCCACACGTTCGCCGGCGCGCAGTTCGTCCAGGCTCTTGCCGCTGAGCTTGCCGTAGCCCGGGAAACGCCGCACCGCGAAATTCACGTCACCGCCTTCAGCCGCATAGGCCAGGCCCCTGTCTTGCAAGCGGCCGATGAGCGACAGCATCTGCGGCACGTAGTCGGTGGCGCGCGGCTCGTGCGTCGGCGGCAGAGCACCCAAGGCCGCGAAGTCGCGGTGCATGGCGGCGATCATCTCGTCGGTGAGTTGGCGAATCGTCAGCCCGCGCTCGACCGCGCGCTTGATGATCTTGTCATCGATGTCGGTGATGTTGCGCACGTAGGTCACCTTCCAGCCACTGGCCTGCAGCCAGCGGTAGACGGTGTCGAAAGCCAGGATCATCCGCGCATGGCCGAGGTGGCAGAAGTCGTACACCGTGATGCCGCAGACATACATGCGCACGTGGCCCGCCTCGATGGGCGCAAAGGCCTCCAGAGAGCGTGTCAGGGTGTTGTGGATGCGTAGGCTCATGGGCTGGGCCCGAGGGGCCGATTGAAGCGCGGGGCGCATATCGCCTGCGAGGGGCGGCGGCCCAGGAAGCAGGCGTTGGGGCGCAGGCCGAAACAGGGTCGATAGAATGAAATTCAGTATAGCGGTCATGTTCCGTGCCGCCCCCTGGCGCCACCCAACCCAGCCCCCCCACCATGCCCGCCCACACCGACTCGCAAGGCGCACCGATTTCAAGCTCGCGCGGCACCCGGTTCTGCGCAGTTCCCGTGCTGATGGCACTGCTGGCGGCCTTGCTGTTCACGGCACCGGCGCGTGCTGATGAGTTCGCCGAATTGCGCGCCCTGCTGACCCGTGGCGATGCGACCACGGCCCTGCCGCGTCTGGAAAATGCTGCCGCCGCGGCGCCGCGTGATGTGCAGATGCGCTTCCTGTTGGGTGTGGCGCTGATGGACCTGCGGCGCGACGACGAGGCCCTGACCCACTTCACACGCATGGCCCAGGAATACCCCGAGCTGCCCGACCCGCAGAACAACATCGCGCTGCTTCACGCGCGCGCTGGCAGGCTGGAGCAGGCCCGCCAGGCTTTGGAGACCGCGCTGCGCAACGACCCCACTCACCGCGCCGCGCGCACGAACCTCGGCCAGGTACACCTTTTGCTGGCGGTGCAGGCCTGGGAACTGACGGCTGCGGAAGGGCCACTGGATACCGCGCTGCTGCGGCGGCTGGAAGCGTTGCGCGCGCTGCTGGCAGCACCCCCCGAGACACCGCGCCAGACAGCCCGCTAGACTCGCGCCCTGCCGAGTTCAGATTGGTAGGGTGCAGCAACGTTGGCGCGCCTTTCGCACTGATTTCGCACTGATTTCGCGTGACCACCCCGACGGAGACACCCCCTTGAAACTGCCTGTCCGACTGATACTTCAAACGCTGACGTTTGCCCTGATGACCAGCGCAGCCTCGGCCTGGGCACAGAAGGTGCGCCTGGCCACCAGCGAGGGTGACATCGTGCTGGAACTGGACGCCGAGAAGGCACCAAAGACCACGGCCAACTTCCTGCAGTACGTGCGCGACGGCCACTACAACGGACTCATCTTCCACCGCGTCATGAACGGCTTCATGGTGCAGGGCGGCGGCTACAAGCCCGACATGAGCGAGAAGCCGACGCGCAAGCCGATCGCACTGGAAAGCCGCAACGGCTTGTCGAACGTGCGCGGCAGCGTCGCGATGGCTCGCACCAACGACCCCAATTCGGCAACCGCGCAATTTTTCATCAACGTCGCCGACAACCTGCGCCTTGACGCTGCCGAAGGCCGCGACGGCTACGCCGCCTTCGGCAAGGTGGTCGAAGGCATGGAGGTCGTCGACAAGATCAAGGAGCTGCCCACGCGCGCCGCGGGCATGCACCAGAACCTGCCGGTCACGACCGTGACCATAAGCAAAGCCACCGTGGAGAAGTGAAATGACCAAGAACGTCCAGATGGAAACCAGCGCGGGCACCGTGCGCATCGAACTCGACGACGAAAAGGCGCCGCTGTCGGTGGCCAACTTTCTGGCCTATGCCAAGAGCGGCCACTTCGATGGCACGGTGTTCCACCGCGTCATCAAGGCCTTCATGCTGCAAGGCGGCGGCTTCGAGCCCGGCATGAAGCAGAAGCCCACGCAGGCAGCCATCCAGAACGAGGCCAACAACGGCCTGAAGAACAAGAAGTACACGCTTGCGATGGCGCGCACCAGCGACCCGCACTCGGCCACGGCGCAGTTCTTCATCAATTGCACCGACAACGACTTCCTCGACTTTCGCGCCGAGAACGCGCAGGGCTGGGGCTATGCGGTGTTCGGCCGCGTCGTGGAGGGCATGGACGTGGTGGACAGCATCGAGAAGGCCAAGACCGGCCGCAAGGGCTTCCACGATGACGTGCCGCTCGAGGACGTGACGATCACGCGCGTCACAGAGCTCGGCTGACGGTGGACGCGGCGCGGGGCGCCCCGCTCCCTGCCTTTTTCGAGTTCACCGCGCCGCCGTCCTGGCGCGCCGTGGACTTCATCTCCGACCTGCACCTGTGCGAGTCCATGCCCGCCACATTCAGGGCCTGGCAGCAGCATCTGCAGCGCACCACGGCCGATGCCGTGTTCATCCTCGGAGACCTGTTCGAGGTGTGGGTGGGTGACGACGCCCGCAGCCTGCCTTTCGAGCGCCGCTGCGCGGACGTGCTGGCCGAAGCTGCCAGCCACCGGCAGCTAGCCTTCATGGTGGGCAACCGCGACTTTCTCGTCGGCCGCAGCCTTCTGCGCGATGCCGGCATGATGGGGCTGCCCGACCCCACGATCATCTCGGCCTGGGGTCAGAACGTACTGCTGAGCCACGGCGACGCGCTGTGCCTGTCTGACACGCCCTACCAGGCCTTCCGCCGCGAGGTGCGCTCTGCGGCCTGGCAGCAGGCCTTCCTGGCGCGGCCGCTCGCCGAACGGCTGGCCTTGGCCAGCGAAATGCGCAAGGCCAGCGCGGAACGCTGGCGCCTGGACGGCGACGCCACTGCCGATGTCGACGCCGCCGAGGCTGTGCGCTGGATGCACAGCATGGGCGCCGCCGAGATGGTGCACGGCCATACCCACCGACCGGGCAGCAATGACCTGGCGCCCGGCTTCAAGCGCCATGTGCTCAGCGACTGGGACCTGGACACCGGCCAGCGCGCCGAAGTGCTGCGCCTGACGCGCCGCGGCTTCGAGCGCATGCCGCCTGCGGGCAGCTGAGCCACCGTGCTGCGGCGCTTGTGGCTGGGTTGGCAGCGTCAGCGTGAAGACGCCGCCGTGCAACGGCGCGCCATCCCTGATGATCTCTGGAAGCGCACGTTGGTACGCTATCCCTTTCTGCAACGCCGGGACGCGGCTGATGCTGACGAGCTGCGCCGCCTGACCAGCCTGTTTCTGGACCGCAAGGAATTCAACGCTGCTGGCGGCCTGAAGCTCACCAACACGGTGGTGGTGTCCATCGCCGCCCAGGCCGTACTGCCGGTTTTGAAGCTGGGCCTGGCGCGTTATGACGGCTTTGTTGGCATCGTCGTGCACCCAGACCAAGTGCTGGCGCGCCGCGAGGTCGCCGACGACGACGGCGTCGTGCATGCCTACGACGAGCCACTGGCCGGCGAGGCGATGGAAGGCGGCCCGGTGATGCTGTCGTGGCGCGACGTGCGCAGTGCCGGCCATGAGGGCAGCGCCGCGTACAACGTCGTCATCCACGAGTTCGCCCATGTGCTGGACATGGCGGACGGCGTGGCCAACGGTGTGCCGCGGCTGCCGCCTGAACTGACGCGCGAAGAATGGGCCAAGACACTGCAGGCGGAATTCGAAGCCTTCGTGCAGCGCGTGGAGACCGGCGAAACCACCGTGCTCGACCCCTATGGCGCCCAAGCCCCCGAAGAGTTCTTCGCGGTGGCGAGTGAAGCCTTCTTCGTCAGCCCCGAAGCCACAAAAAAAGAGCACCCCGCGCTGTACGGGGTGCTCTCTCGGTTCTATCTGCAGGACCCTGTGACCGAAGGGCCGCCTGCCAGGAAATCAGCGCAGAAATCAGCTCAAAAAGCTTAGGCCGGAGCCGTCTCCGCCTTCGGCTTGTCGCTCTTCTTCGGCGGCTGGATGTCCAGCAGCACTTCGTCCTTGTCGTCGATGTCCACACCCAGGCGACCGCCATCGACCAAGCGGCCGAACAGCAGTTCATCGGCCAGCGCGCGGCGAATGGTGTCCTGAATCAAGCGCTGCATCGGGCGCGCGCCCATCAGCGGGTCGAAGCCCTTCTTCGCCAGGAACTTGCGCAGGTTGTCGCTGAAGGTCACATCCACCTTCTTCTCGACGAGTTGACTTTCCAGCTGCAGCAGGAACTTGTCGACGACCCGCAGGATGATGTCCTGGTCGAGCGCGCGGAAGTTGACGATGGCGTCCAGCCGGTTGCGGAACTCGGGTGTGAAGAGGCGCTTGATATCGGCCATCTCGTCACCCTGCTCGCGCTTGTTGGTGAAGCCGATGGTCGACTTGTTCATGGTCTCGGCGCCCGCGTTGGTCGTCATGATGATCATGACGTTGCGGAAATCGGCCTTGCGCCCGTTGTTGTCGGTCAGGGTGCCGTGGTCCATCACCTGCAGCAAGACGTTGAAGACGTCGGGGTGCGCCTTCTCGATCTCGTCCAGCAGCAACACAGAATGCGGCTTCTTCGTCACCGCCTCGGTGAGCAAACCGCCCTGGTCGAAACCCACGTAGCCCGGGGGCGCGCCGATCAGGCGGCTGACGGCATGACGCTCCATGTACTCGCTCATGTCGAAGCGGATAAGGTCGATGCCCAGCACGTAAGCCAGCTGCTTGGCGACTTCGGTCTTGCCCACGCCGGTGGGGCCGCTGAAGAGGAAACTGCCGATGGGCTTGTCTGACTTGCCCAGACCGCTGCGTGCCATCTTGATGCTGGCGGCCAGCGCGTCGATGGCCGGTTCTTGCCCGAAGACCACGCTTTTCAAGTCGCGGTCCAGCGTTCTCAGTTTGCCGCGGTCGTCACTGCTCACCGACTGCGGCGGGATGCGTGCGATCTTCGCCACGATCTCTTCGACCTCGGCCCGGGTGATGGTCTTCTTGCGCTTGTTGGCCGGCAGGATGCGCTGCGCAGCACCGGCCTCGTCGATGACGTCGATAGCCTTGTCGGGCAGATGGCGGTCGTTGATGAACTTGGCTGAGAGCTCGGCAGCCGCCTGCAACGCCCCCACCGCGTACTTCACGCTGTGGTGCTCTTCAAAACGCGACTTCAAGCCCTTGAGGATCTCGATGGTCTGCTCGACCGATGGCTCGACGACGTCGACCTTCTGGAACCGCCGTGACAAGGCCGCGTCCTTCTCGAAGATGCCGCGGTACTCGGTGAAGGTGGTGGCGCCTATGCACTTCATCGCGCCACTGCTCAACGCGGGCTTGAGCAGGTTGGAAGCATCCAGCGTACCGCCACTGGCCGCACCAGCGCCGATCAGCGTGTGGATCTCATCGATGAAGAGAATCGCGTGGGGCTGGTCCTTCAGTTGCTTCAGCACACCCTTCAGCCTCTGCTCGAAGTCGCCGCGGTACTTGGTGCCGGCGAGCAGTGAACCCATGTCCAGGCTGTAGACGGTGGCGTCGGCCAGCACCTCTGGCACGTCCTTTTCGGTGATCCGCCAGGCCAGGCCTTCGGCGATGGCCGTCTTGCCCACGCCTGCCTCACCCACCAGCAGCGGGTTGTTCTTGCGGCGGCGGCAGAGAATCTGGATGACGCGCTCGACCTCGTGCTCGCGCCCGATGAGCGGGTCGATCTTGCCCTGCAGCGCGAGCTGGTTCAGGTTCTGCGTGAACTGTTCCAGTGGCGAGCCCTTGGCGTCGCCGCCTTCTTCCTTTTCGGCCTCGTTGCCGGGCTGGCCCTCGTTGCCCTTGGCTGGCTCAGGCGGGTCGTTCTTCTTGATGCCGTGAGCGATGAAGTTCACCACGTCGAGCCGGGTGACGCCCTGCTGGTGCAGGTAGTAGACGGCGTGGCTGTCCTTCTCGCCGAAGATGGCCACCAGCACGTTGGCGCCAGTGACTTCCTTCTTGCCGCTGCCCGTGCTCTGCACATGCATGATGGCGCGCTGGATCACCCGCTGAAAGCCCAGTGTGGGTTGGGTGTCGACCTCATCGCTGCCACCCACCGTGGGCGTGTTTTCCTTGATGAAGGTCGCCAGGCTCTTGCGCAAATCGTCGATGTTAGCGGCGCAGGCACGCAGCACCTCTGCGGCGCTGGGGTTGTCCAGCAGGGCCATCAAAAGGTGTTCCACCGTGATGAATTCGTGCCGCTGCTGGCGCGCCTCAACGAACGCCATGTGCAGGCTGACTTCCAGTTCTTGCGCAATCATGCGGCCTCCATAATGCATTGCAGCGGGTGCCCATCGCGGCGCGCCGCGGTGAGCACCAGTTCTACCTTCGTGGCGGCGACGTCCTTGGTGTAGACGCCGCAGATACCGCGACCTTCGTGGTGAATCTTCAACATGATCAACGTGGCGGAATCCGCATCACGCTGAAAGTACTGTCGCAGCACCATCACGACGAACTCCATCGGCGTGTAGTCGTCGTTCAACATCACGACCTGGTACAGCTGCGGTGGCTTCGTGCGCGCCGCCTTGCGCTCGGCCACCACGGCACCCTGTCCGCCGTCGCGCCGCGCAGGGGCCGGTGGCTTCGGAGGAGGTGTAGGCGGAGTTTCGTCGGGCATGCTTCATTCTATCGAGATGATCCTTGCGCGCTTGTGCATGCGCCACGCCCCTTATCAGATGTCCCATATTGCCCGAGATGTCGCACATTCAAGGCCTGATCTGAACTGAGTTTCGCCCGCTGCCGCCAGCGGGCCCCGCGTTTTGGCCAACACCCGTCCAGGCTGTGAGGCGACATCAGTGAGTCGCGGCCTTGACACTCTGTCGCGCCGAGGAGGACAATTTTTCCCGTTGTAGCCTACGAGGGAGAAGTCCATGGCATTCGGTACGGTCAAGTGGTTCAACGACGCCAAGGGTTTTGGCTTCATCGAGCCCGAAGGCGGTGGCGCCGACGTGTTTGCACATTTTTCTGCGGTGCAGATGGAGGGCTTTCGCACCCTCAAGCAAGGCGGTCGGGTCGTCTACGAACTGGTGCAGGGCCCCAAGGGCGACCTGGCGCAGGACATACGCCCCGTGCTATCACCTGAAGAGGTGCAGGCTGCGGCAGTCGCGCAGTCAGAACCGACGCACTGACGCCAGGCGCGCACAAGGCGCGCTCAAGGCACGCTCAAGGCAAGGGAAGCACGCGCGACGCGATGCTGCGCAGCCGCGCCAGCATCTGCGGGTCGCGTGCCTCAGGCGCGGTCATGATCGCGTGGTCCAAGGCATGGCGACAGGCACAGGCTGCGCCTGCCGGGTCGTGGCTGATGACCCCAGCCAGCCCTGCCACCAGCGTGCGCGCGGTCTGCGCGTTGCCAAGCAAGACGCGAATCACAGCGTCCACCGTCACGGCGTCGTGCGCGGGATGCCAGCAGTCGAAATCGGTCACCATGCCGACACTGGCGTAGCAGAGTTCGGCTTCGCGAGCCAGCCTGGCTTCGGGAACGTTGGTCATGCCGATGACGCTGCAATTCCAGCTGCGGTACATCTGCGATTCCGCCAGGGTGCTGAACTGCGGCCCTTCGATGGCCAGATAGGTGCCGCCGCGCTCGTGCGGCACTCCCTGCTGCTGCAGCGCCGCCCCGACATGGCTGCCCAGCCGCGAACACACGGGGTGTGCGAGTGAAACGTGCGCTACCAGTCCGGTGCCGAAGAAGCTGCCGGCGCGCTGGGTGGTGCGGTCGATGAACTGGTCGACGACCACGAAGGTGCCTGGGGGCAAGTCGGCACGCAGGCCACCCACTGCCGAGAGACTGAGCACGTCGGTCGCGCCGAGTTGCTTCAGCGCCGCGATGTTGGCGCGGTAGTTCACTTCAGAAGGCGGGATGCGGTGGCCGCGGCCGTGGCGCGGCAAGAAGGCCAGCTCGGCACCGTTCAGGCGGCCGCGGAATATCTGGTCAGACGGGGCGCCCCACGGTGTGTCGACGGTTTCCCAGCGTGTGTCGGTCAGGCCAGGCAGGTCGTACAGGCCGCTGCCACCGATGATGGCCAGAAGAGGAGAAGTCAAAGTGCGCTGTCCTTGTGAAAGGGGTGGGTGCGTTGCGGCGCCATCGCGGCCGTGGCCTGCATGGCGCCGCGCGCCAGCAATGCCACTTCCTTCGGCGGGCGCGCCTTCAGATGATGGTCCGACCACACCTGGCGCCAGCGCCGTGCGCCCGGCAGGCCGTTGTGCAAGCCCAGCATGTGGCGCGCCGCCAGCGTCCAGGGCGTGCCTGTGGTGCCCAGCTCTGCCAAGTAGGCGACGAAGGCATCTTCTGCTTCCTCGCGGCTGGCCACGGCAGCCGAGCTTGCACCGAAAAACCGTTGGTCCCAGCCTGCCAGCGCCCAAGGCTCGTGGTAGGCGTGGCGGCCCACCATGACGCCGTCGACATGCTGCAATTGCTCGGCAATCTCCTCGTCGCTGTTGATGCCGCCGTTGATGACGATGGTGAGGTGCGGAAAGTCGACCTTCAGGCGGTGCACCAGCGCATGGCGCAGCGGCGGCACCTCGCGGTTCTCCTTGGGGCTCAAGCCCTGCAACCAGGCGTTGCGCGCGTGCACGATGAAGACTTCGACACCTGCGCGCTGGCTCACGGTGCCGACAAAGTCGCGCACGAATTCGTAGCTTTCCGTGCGGTCGATGCCGATGCGGTGCTTCACCGTCACAGGCAGGCTGCAGGCATCGCGCATGGCTTTCAGGCCGTCGGCCACCAACCCGGGCTCGGCCATCAGGCAGGCTCCGAAAGCCCCGCGCTGCACCCGTTCGCTCGGGCAGCCGCAGTTCAGATTCACCTCGTCGTAGCCCCACTGTTCGGCAAGCCTGGCGCAGCGCGCGAGGTCGTCGGGCTCGCTGCCCCCGAGCTGCAACGCCAGCGGGTGCTCTTGCTCATTGAAGGCCAGATGGCGAGGCACGTCGCCATGCAGCAATGCGCCGGTGGTCACCATTTCGGTGTACAGCCGCGTGTGGCGGCTCAGCAGCCGATGCAGTCTGCGGCAATGGCGATCGGTCCAGTCCATCATCGGGGCAACCGATACCCGCCATGGCTTGAGAATTGTTGATTTATCTATGAAATTCAAAGACTTACGCTCGCAGCGATTCCACACAGGCACATCAGAAAGCAGAACAAAACACTATGAAGCACAGCTCGATTGATACGGATTTGCAGCAGTAAAAACGATCGAGTACTGCAGCCAGAGGGTCAGGTGTCGAGCATTATCCCGGTCGTGGGTTCGAGGCGCGGGAAGGAGCACCTGCAGCACCGACGTTACCCACTGCAACTGCACAGTCAGAACCAAGAAGAAGTTCGACGAAGCAACCCCGCGTGGCTGGGCTCCATCACGTTTTTCGGCGCGAAACTCATGCGCCCCACTGCGCTGCGCGACTGCGCGCCAGGCGGCCTTGCCCGGGTCAATTGGAAGTGTCAGATCTTGAACCAGTCCGACAACTGCTCGACATAGCCTGTTGGCAAAAGATGCCCTGATTCAAAGCGCAGGTGCTTTTTGTCCTGGCTGGGTATGGCATCGAAGAGGGCCTGGTTTTGCTTCGGGCTGGCATGGTCATCCTCGTCAGCCGTCAGCAGCCACACGCGCTTGCCTTGCAGTCCGGCGACCAGATTGATGGGGGCCACAGCCGCGACGTTGTCGCCCAGATGAGGTGGCACCATGGCCGCTACGGCATGCACGCGGGCGTCCAGCCCGGCCAGCAGCAGCGCGCCCTGTGCGCCCATGCTGTAGCCGGCTGCCTTGATGCGCTTGGCGTCCAGATGGGGTTGCATGACCAACCAGTCGAGCAGCACGCGGTGATCGCGCACCGTGTCAATGATCATCTGTTCATAGGCTTGACGCTTTCCGAACCAATGCATGTCACGCATGGCAATGCGCATCGGATGCGGCTGACCCAGATTCCTGCGCTGGCCATGCTCACGCGCATCGATGGCCACCACGGCGTAACCCTGCTGCAGCGCCATCAGCGTGATCCGGTGCGTCTGCTCCATGGTGTGTCTTCCGTTGAACTCCGCTTGCCACCAGCGCATGTGGGTGCTGCCCATGGCGTGCAAGCCGATCAGCACCGGAAAGGGTTGGGTCGCCTGTGCCGGGTCGCTGGGATAGATGATTCGGCCGTTAAGCAGCGCGCCATCAAAGCTTTGCAGACGGATATCGACCGAATCGGCGCGACCCGGGGTGAGTTCCTCTTTGTAGGCATAGCGCGCCTGCAACTCGGCGGCAGTAAAGCTGTAGGGTTTGAGCCATACGAAGTGCCAGATGGCGGCGGCGGTGGCCGCCAAGCCCATGAGGATTCCGATCGCTGTGTAAGCTCGTCTGTGTTTCATCATCGCTCCGATGGTTGTTGAGAAGGTCGGGACCGGCTCGGGTGGCAGCGCACCTGAACTCGTCTGCGACGCAACGCTAACGATGACGGTGTGAACTGCGCGTGAAGCCGGCAAGCCGACGCAGGGCCGACCCACAGCACTGGCAGCGCTGATTTGCAGCGTGACGACGGCAGATGAACGCAGCCGGGTGCCGCCTTCCACGCCGCCTCGAACCAGCGCTGCTGATGGCCTTCAGCGCGAGCCAGTCAAGCGCTGGCAGAACTCGCGGGCAGGGCCAGCCAAGCCTTGGTGGCCCACAGCAACTGCACTCGGGTGTTGCCGTCGGCCTGGCCAAGTGACAACTGCAGGCCCTGGTGTTCGGCCAGACGGTGCACGATGGCCAAGCCGAGACCGAGGCCCGCGCTGGCTGCGCCCTTCTGGAAGGGTTGACCCAAGCGTTCGCTCAGGCCGGGTGGCAGGGCCTTGCTGCGGTTCTGCAATTGCAGGCCCTGGGCGTCGGCGACCAAGCGCACCGGGCCCGGTTCGCAGTGGGAAAAAGCATTGCCGACCAGGTTGGACAGCAGGATGTGAAGCACGCCGGGAGGCAGGTCAAGGCGCAAGGCCGGGCTGACGTCGATCTCCAACTGGATGTCCTTGCCCTGCAGCCGCGACGCCTGTTCGAGCACCACGCGTTCCAGCAGCGGCAGCACCGCCAGCGTGATGGGGGCGGTGGCGGGTGCCATGTCATCCGACACCCGTGCCGACACCCCGTCCGCCATCGCGGCAGATACGGCAGGCGCACGGGCCTCGCGCGCCAAGGCCAGCAGGGTATTCACGGTTTGCTCCAGATCCCACAAGACTTGGCGCATTTGCTGCAGCTGGGCCGCTACACCGGCGGGGAGATCATTGCGGCCCAGCATGCGCTCGCTGGCCATGCCCAGCACCGCGAGCGGCGTGCGCAGCTCGTGGCTGACATCGCGCGTGAAGACCTGTTCGCGGTCGATGAAGGACAGGGTGCGCGCCGTCAGTGCGTCGAGGTGGCGGGCCAGCAGGCCGACCTCGTCGTCGCGGCTGTCCAGGGCGAAACGTGTGGATGGGGTGGAGCGTTTGGAACCGTCCCCCGGTCGGCTGCGCGCAATGGCGTCGGCCAGGCGCACCAGCGGCGCGCTGATGCGCCGCGCGCGCCATGCCGCCAGCCCCAGCGCCGCCAGTGTCAGGCCGCCACTGCCGGCCGCCCACCAAACCAGCAATTCGCTGAGAACGGGCCGCACTACCAGCAGGGTGCTGACCTCGGCCACCAGCAAGGGGTGGCGGGTATCGGGCACGGGCGGGTCGGGCGGGGCGCCACGCGGGCGGTTCAGCCAATGCAGGTGGTAATGGCGACCCTGCGTGCCGGCGAATTCGCGGCGGTGCGGCTCAGCCTGCCAGGCCAGGCGCAAGTCATCCGGAAGGCTGGCCGCATCGTCGTAACGCTGAATGAAGGCCTGCGGCGGCACCGGCCACAGGCCGCTGAGCTGATGCCGGGTCTGCATCTCGGTGGCGGCCCGGTCCAGTGTGACTTCAATGAAACGGTCTTCCACCGAGTACACAAGGGCCATGGCGAACAGGCCCAGCAGGGCGCTTACGCCCAGGGTAAAGAAGGTGAAGCTGATCATCAGCTGCCGTTGCAAGCCCTGGCGTAACTTGGGCAGACGCGGCAGGAGCGGCAGCGGGGGCAGTGCTGGCGCGCCCAGCGCTGGGGTCGAGGGACCCGGCGCTGGCGGAACTTCAGCCACGCAGCAGTTCCAGGGTGTAGCCGACGCCGTGCACGGTTTTCAGCATGGGCGTGGCGAAGGGCTTGTCCAGCACCTGGCGCAGCAAATACAGGTGGCTGCGCAGCGGGTCGGACTCTGGCGGCTCATCGCCCCAGATGCTGCGCACCAGCTCAGAACGCGTCACGGTGCGCGGCCACGCCTGCGCCAAGTGCAGCAGCAACTGGTAAGCGATGGGCTGCAGGTCCAGGCACTGGCCGGCGCGTTCGGCCCGCCCACGCGTCCGGTCCAGGCGCAGATCGCCCAGCACCAACACATGGGGCTGGCCCAGGCGGTGGCGGCGCGACAGGGCGCGGCAGCGCCACAGCAGTTCTTCGCCGGCAAAGGGCTTGACGAGGTAGTCGTCGGCCCCGGCGGCAAAGCCCTGCGCCTTGTCGTCCAGGCTGTCCCGGGCGGTGAGCATCAATACAGGCACATGGGCGGGTGTGGCCTCGCGCAGCTCGCGACACAACTGAACGCCGTCCAGGCCCGGCAAGCCCAGGTCCAACACCAGCACATCGGGCGGCTGTTCCAGTGCCATTTGCAGGCCCAGGCGTCCGTCGCTGGCCTCCTCGACGACGTGGCCCGCGTCGCGCAGCAGGGCGACGATCTGGGCCCGCAACAAGCCGTGGTCCTCGACCACCAGAATGCGCAGCGATGCGGCCTCGCTCATGGGCGCGTCTTTCGACCAGGCAGCGCGGCGAGAGTCAGGACCAGTCTGAGCTTCATCCAAGCTTTTTGAGGGTGGGGAGAACCCAGTCTAATGACCCTCATGTGAAGCGAATGTCAAGCCATGCCTTGACGGCTGAGAAACGCGTCGATGACTGGCTTGCCGCCCCCGAAGTCGTTGAAGTTTTCCATCGCCGGGCGGCTGCCGCCTGAATCTCGTCGCCGGAAGGCTCAGACTTTGAAGGCGGCAACCGCCCGGTTCAAGTTGTCGGCCTGACCTTTCAGGCTCTCGGCCGCGGCGGCGCTTGACCTGGCTGACCACCTCGCTCATGGTCTTTCCGGCGTCGCCCACCAGGCGCGACCCCTCGGTCACTTGATCGACAGAGTCGCCGATCAGACCCTTGATCTCGCGCGCGGCCTGCGCGCTGCGCTGGGCCAGGCTGCGCACCTCGCCAGCCACGACGGCGAAGCCGCGGCCCTGTTCGCCGGCACGCGCCGCTTCCACCGCCGCGTTCAGCGTCAGGATGTTGGTCTGAAAAGCAATGCCGTCGATGACGCCGATGATTTCTGCGATGCGCCACCGAACCCAGCAGCGCGCATGCCACCCACAGCGCCACGCCGGCGGCCACCGCCACGGCCACAAACAACACCGCGCCCACCCCCACAGCACGGCCTGGAAGGCAGTGCCGGCCTCGTGCGCCAGGACGTCAGCCGACGAGTTGGCTGCGCGCACGCGGTGATCCGTACACTCCGTCGTGGGCGCCAGGCTCAGGCGCCATGAACTAAATTTTTGAATCATCAACCATCATTTCATTCGCATCGGCCCAGACAAACATTCTGGTGTCAGTGCTGCCTGTTTACTAAGACGCCCACGCCCAGTTTTTACGGTGCTGCAGCCGCCCAGACACGCGTCGTCGCCTGGACTTTTAGGGCTTTGACCGCATGCAAGCCGAGAGTCGGATGGCATGGCGAGCGCTGCACGTTTTCGAGCATCGTTGTGCTACGTCTACCGTCTGCCATCTGCCGTCAGCCGTCTGTCCGTGTCTTCGCTGCGGCGTGGCGGCTTCCCGCCCCGACCGGCGCATCCATCGCCAACTGAAATGCCATTCGTCAAATCTCTTCTCACTCGGGCCGGCAGGGCCGCAATTCTTGTGTTCGCGGTGGGTTCTGCGGGGGCGCAGCCTTCTGACTCAGCAACCGTCACTGCCAGTCCGGCGAAGCCTCTGACGTCGGAGACCCAACTTATGTTGAACGGCCTGATCGCGGAGTGGTCGAACTCGGTGGTTTCCGTGCCAGACAAACTGCCGCTGGATGGCGACATGCAAGCGCGGGCCAGAGCCTTGAGCGGCGAGGTCGGGCCCGCACTGAACGCCGCAGGCCGGCGTTGGCTCGAAGAGATCAGGGCCGCATCGCCCCAGGTTTCAGACCTGGCCTTGTCCCGGCCGCTGATGGCTCGCTTGAACAACGAACTGGTGTCCTGGCTGGTTTCCAGCCCAGGCGCAGCGCGCGAAGACATCGAATGGCGGCTGGCGCAGAAGCCGAGCTTTTGTCGCGAGCGCGCGGAACTGCATCAAGGACAGTGGGCGTTTCTGGTCGAGCGGCTGCTGCTTCTGCAGCCGCTGCAAGACAGTGAGCGCGAATCTGCCATCGCCGCCGAGCGCCAACGCCTGAAGCTCTGGCTGGCTGGCGGCCTGGTGGAAGGAAGCGGCCCGACGCCCCCGCCGCAGCTGCAGGCCTTTCAGGCTGCCGAGCGGCAGCGCGCGGGCGAACCGGTGTACGCGCAGGCCATGGTGCCCTGGCTGTCGCGTCAGATTTTGGGCGAGCGCGCGCCGCTGCCCTACGCCGGCCTGATGCAGGAATGTGCATTGATGCAATGGTGGTTGGCCAACGAGGTGCAGCGCCGGTCCCTTTCGCCCCAGGAAGCCATGCGTCTGTTTCGACATGGCACGCTGCCGGCCAACGAGAACCTGTTGCTGATGCCAGGCGCAGTTCGCCAACGCTCGCGCACTGCCGCAATCGACGAGTACCCGCCGATCGCGCAGAGTTATGAAGTCACCGGGACAACCCAGTTTGCAGTCGTTCTGGACGCTGCCGGTCGAGTGCGCGACATGCAGGTGACGCAACGTCGGCTTGAGATGCCCGGCCTTGCTGCAGGCCAGGTGCCCTTGGCCTTCGAGCAGACGCTGGACCGCGCGACTTTTGCGCGGGTTCGTGCGATGCGCTTCGACAAGCCCGACGCTGACAAGCTGCGCGAGGGCGTAGTTCGGCAAGAAATGGAGTTCGTGTGGAAGTTGAACTGAAGTCATGCGATCGCTCGTTCGCCCGCAGCGCCATGGCCGGCTGCCGCCGTGGCGCAGCGGCCGTGGCTTTCGCGTTGAGCCTCTTGGCCACAGCCGTTCAGGCACAGCCCGCGACCGTGGCCGATGCGGGCGAGTCGATGCGTGCGGCCGCATCGCTGGCCGTGCATTGGGGCGACTTTGCCGAAGCCGAGCGGATGTTCAAAGCCATGCGCGAACGGCAGCGCCGCACGGCCTCGGGGCAGCCGGAGAGCACACCATTGCGGCAAGGTTTCGAGCAGGGCCTGGAGCCAGGCCGCGGCCTGAGCGTGCGGCAGGCCGAACAGACGGTGGCAATGACGGCGCAATGGGCACACCAACATGCCCGCTCACCGCTGGCGCACGTGCTGCACATGAGTGCCTTGTCCGACCTGGCCTGGGCCTATCGCGGCTCGGGCTACGCCAACACGGTGCCGCCTCAAGCCTGGGGGCAATTTCGCAGCGCCCTTGATCGGGCTGCGCAGCACGCCGCAAAACACGCCGACGTGCTGTTATCGGACAGCCTGGGATACCGCCGCGTCCTGTTCTTGGCCAAAGCCTTGGATTGGGACGCGAAGCGCATTCAGGCCATCTACGAACAGGCCGTCGAGCGTTTCCCCGACGACGATTCGCTGCACTTTGCGCGATTGAACAACCTGCTGCCCAAGTGGGGCGGAAGCGCCCGGCAAGTCGACCAGCACATCGAAGCGGTTGTCAAGCGCACGCAGGCCACCCGTGGCCTTGCCTTGTATGCCCAGCTTTACACGGATGCGGCCGAGGACCAATTCTCGCAAGCGCTGTTCAGCGACTCGATGGCACGCTGGGAACGCATGGACCAGGGCTTTGTGGACCTGACCGCGAGTTATCCGCATCGGCAGCACTTCAACGCCTGGGCCTGGATCGCCTGCCAGGCCCAGGATCGCAAGCGCCTGCTCGAATTGCTGGACAAGATTGGGCCAGAACCGGACCTGAATCAGTGGGGCAGCAACGCTCAGCAGACGCACGACACCTGCAAGGCCTGGGCGCAAAGGCTGTAGTGGGCGCGTGGTTGGGAATTGGCGGCGAACAGGTTTGTCTCACCACCTGCTCGGTGGCCCGCCGTGGCGGCAGGTGGAACTTGCCTGCAGGCAATTGAAGCGAGCCTGCGATCTGCCGCATCGCCAAGACCCTGATATCACGCGCCTCAGCGTCGTGCCCGTAAGCTCTGCTGCATGAAGCGATTTCTACTGATACTGCTGCTGGCCCTGGCACCCCCCGTAACCCACGCCATCGAGGAACCCTCCTACGAGGTCGTTCGACAACTGGGCAACGAGACCGAACTGCGGCGCTACACGGCTTACGTCGTGGCAGAGGTGGTGCTCGACACCACGTCGGCGGACGCCGGCAACCAGGCCTTCCCCATTCTGGCCGGCTACATCTTCGGCAAGAACAAGGGTCAGCGGAAGCTTGCGATGACGGCGCCAGTGACCCAAAGCGCTGAACCCGTGAAGCTCGCGATGACAGCGCCGGTGACGCAAGGCGCCGTGGCCGGCGGCACGCGCGTGCAGTTCGTGCTGCCCAGGAGCGTGACTCTGGCGACAGCCCCCGAGCCCCTCGACACCCGCGTGCGCTTGCGCGAAGAGCCCGCGGCTTCGCGTGTGGCCATCCGCTATTCGGGCACCTGGTCGCAGGCCAACTACGAGGAGCATCTGGCCAAGCTGCAGGCGACGGTGGCCGCTGCCGGCATTGCCACCGAAGGCGAGCCGGTGCTGGCGCGCTACAACGGCCCGATGACGCCCTGGTTCATGCGCCGCAACGAAATCTGGCTGGCTGTGCGATGAAACGCCCGCACTTCTACCTGAGCGCCCTCACCGCCTTGCTGATGATGGCCGGCACCGTGCTGGCGCAACCCGCCGCGTTCGCCCAGCGCTACAGCGCCGTGCCGACCAGCAGTGACGGCATTGGCAAGCGCTACATGGGGCGCGAGATTTCGGCGGTGATGGGCTGGCAGGGCGCCGCCTGGCTCGAGCGCGAGGAGCGTGAACGCGAAGAGCGTACCGACCTGCTGCTGGCCGCACTGGCGCTGCGGCCGGGCATGGTGGTGGCCGACATCGGCGCCGGCACCGGCTACTTGTCGCGCCGCATGGCGCCTGCGGTGCTGCCGACCGGCAAGGTCTGGGCGGTGGACGTGCAGCCGGAAATGGTGAGCCTGCTGCAAGCCAGCGTGAAGCGAAGCGGGCTGACGCAGATCGAGCCGCGGCTCGGCGCGGTCGACGACGTCATGCTGCCGGCAGGCTCGGTCGACTTGGCCATCATGGTCGACGTCTATCACGAGCTGGCCTATCCGTACGAGATGATGGCCAGCGTGATGAAGGCGCTGAAGCCCGGCGGCCGCGTCGTCTTCGTCGAATACAAGGCCGAGGATCCGCGTGTGCCCATCAAGCCTTTGCACAAGATGAGCGAGGCGCAGATCAAGCGTGAGGCGGCTGTGTTCGCGCTGGACTGGGAGCGCACCGTGAGCACGCTGCCGTGGCAGCACGTGGTGGTGTTTCGCAAGCGGAGCTGAGCCCGCTTTCGTTCGCAGCTTGCGCTCGCAGCTTGCGCTCGCAGCTTGCGCTCGCAGCTTGGGCTCGTGACCTGAGCTCAGCGAACGTGCAACTTTGGCGTCGTGCTGCGGTCGAGCACACACCCGACCACCGCCGCTTCGGCGAACCCGTGGCGGGCGAAAGTGGCCAGCACCTCTGGCAGTGTGTCGGCCGTGCATGAAACGAGCAGGCCGCCACTGGTCTGGGGGTCGCTCAGCAGCGCCTGGTCTTCTGCGGCGAAGCCAGCCGGCAGCGTCACATCAACACCGTAACCGGCCCAGTTGCGAGCCGACGCGCCCGTGACGAAACCCTGGCTGGCCAACACACGAACACCGGGCAGCAGCGGCACGCTGGCCCAATCGATCTGCACCTCGCAGCGCGCACCACGCGCCATCTCCAGCACGTGGCCGGCGAGGCCAAAGCCCGTCACGTCGGTCAGCGCATGCACGCCGGGCAAGGCGGCCAAGTCGGGGCCAGGCGTGTTCAGCTTGGTGGCGGTGGCGATCATGCGTGCATAGCCGGCGTCGCCGAGTTCACCCTTCTTCAGCGCTGCACTCATCACACCCACGCCCACCGGTTTGCCCAGCACCAGCAGGTCGCCGGGCTGTGCGTCGGCGTTGCGCTTGACGTGCTTCGGGTGCACCAGGCCCAGCGCCACCAGGCCGTAGATGGCCTCGACGCTGTCGATGGTGTGGCCGCCGGCGATGGGAATGCCGGCTTCGCGGCAGATGCTGGCGCCGCCCTCGAGGATGCGGCCGATGGTCTGCGTGCTCAACACGTTGATGGGCATGCCCACCAGGGCCAGCGCCAGGATAGGCCGGCCGCCCATGGCATAGACATCGCTGATGGCGTTGGTGGCGGCGATGCGCCCGAAGTCGTGCGGGTCATCGACGATGGGCATGAAGAAGTCGGTGGTCGCGATGAGCGCCTGTTCGTCGTTCAGCTGGTAGACGGCGGCGTCGTCGGCGGTCTCGATGCCGACCAGCAATTCCTTGGGAATGGGCATGGCGGCCGTGCCCTTCAAGATCTCGCTCAGCACGCCCGGCGCAATCTTGCAGCCGCAGCCACCGCCATGCGACAGCGAGGTGAGGCGGGGTTCGGCCAGCTTTTCTGGGGCGTTCATGGGGGGTCTCCTGGAGGGGTGGCGGTGCCGATTGGCGATGGCTGCAGCCACGCCAAAGGTGCAAGAAGTGCAAGAAGTGCCAGCAGCGCAGAGCGCTCGGCCTGCGGGGTGAACAAGGGAGCGCGGGCGGCGCCTTGACGTTGCAGGTTGGGCAGCATAGCCGCATCGTCGCGCGCACGCGCCAGCAGTACCGCGAGGCCTGCAGCGTCGCCAGTTTCGAAGACGCCGCGATAGTCCAGACCAAGCAATCCAACGTTGCCAGCGATGTTCGAGGCCAGCACAGGCGTGCCGCTGCGCAGCGCCTCGATGACCACATGCGCGCCACCTTCCATGCGGCTGGCGTGCACCAGCACATGGGCTCGCTGGATGTGCCCGCGCACCGCGGCATGCGGCAAGCCGCCCAGCCAGCGGTAGTTGGGCTGCGCCGCAGCCAAGGCCGCGGCGGCCACACCCAGCGCGGGGTCGAGTGGCGCGCCGATGTGGTCGAGCCGGATGTCGGGCCGCCCGGCCAGCAGCCGTGCGGCAGCGAAATAGGTCTGCGGGTCTTTTTCGTCGCGCAGGTGGCCCACCATCAAAGCGCGAAGGTGGCGCCCGGTGCGTGGCAGCGTGCGCCGGGCCGTGCACGACTGCAGCACGACATGGCACCGGCTGCGGTACGGGACAGGCAGCGCCTGTGCCCCGAGTTCGTTCAACACCACCAGCGCGTCGGCCAGTGCCAACGAGCGCTGCGCCTCGGCGTCTTGTTGAATGTCGCGGTAAAGGTCGGTTCCCGTCAGCACCAGCACCAAGGGGCGACGCGGGTGGGCCGCACGCCAGGCCGCCACGGCCGCAGCCGACCTCCGGGCGTGCAGCGCGATCATCAAGCCGTCGTCAGCGCCGTCAGCGTCGTCAGAGCCGTCAGCCGTCCACCTGTCGACCACACGCACGCGGTAAGCTGGCCGCAGCAGGCGTGCCCAGCGGCTGGCAGTCTGCCAGTTGCCGTTGTTCGCCTGTGCGAGCGCCGGTGTGACGATCACGATGGAATCAAGATGCATGAGCAGAGCCTAGCCTGCGGCGAGCCGGCGCACCTGGCGCGTTGCGGCAACGCCACCGCGCTCGCCTTGGCGCTGCAAGCCAGCCGCTGCGACACGCTGTCCACTTTCGCAGTTTTCGAGTCCGCATTGCCCGGCCTGGCCGTGCCGCAGCGCGCCGAGTTCAACCCGCCGCTGTGGGAACTGGGCCACATCGGCTGGTTCCAGAGTTGGTGGCTCGGCCGTTACCCGGCGTGTGGCGAAGGGGTGCAGGCCGACCCCGACCAGCCCCGCCTGGCACCGCAAAGAGCAGGCGCCGATGCCTTGTACGACTCGAGCCGCGTGCCGCACGCCACGCGCTGGCAGCTCGCGCTGCCGGGGGCTGACGCCACGCGTGCCGATCTTCACTCGCAACTGCAGCAGACGCTGGCCCTGCTGGCAGCTTGGCCGGCAGCGGCCGAGCCGAGCCTCTACTTCTTTCGCCTTGCTTTGCTGCACGAGGACATGCATCACGAGGCCGCGCTCTACATGGCGCAGGCCTTGGGCCTGAATATCGCTGACGCGCGCTGGCAGACGCCCACACTGCCCGCGCCGCCGGCCGCGCTGGCGCTGCCGGGTGGCCCATTCGAACTTGGCAGCGCCAGCGACGCCGGCTTTGCTTTCGACAACGAACTCGGCGCGCGCAGCGTTCGCACTGCGCCGTTCGAGATCGACGCCCAGGTACTGCGCTGGGCCGAGTTCCTGCCGTTCATTGAAGCCGGTGGCTATACCGACGCGCGCTGGTGGACGAGCGCCGGCGTTGACTGGCGTCGAGCCAGCGGCGCGCTGGTGCCGCGTTACTTGCGCAAGGCCGCCGGCAGCGCCCACGCCTGGCAACTTTGGCGCCATGGTGCGTGGCAAGCGCTGCCCCTGGATGAGCCGGCCTGCCATCTGACACAGCACGAAGCGCTGGCGTGGTGCAGTTGGGCCGGCCGCCGCTTGCCGACGGAAATCGAGTGGGAGCACGCCGCGCTCAGCGAACACGGCAGCGCTGGCAGCTTCCGCTGGGGCGATGTCTGGGAGTGGACGGCGAGCCCGTTTGCGCCCTACCCCGGTTTTCGCGCCCACCCTTACCGCGATTATTCGGCGCCCTGGTTCGATGGCCGCCCGGTGCTGCGCGGGGCCTCGTTCATGACCCAGCCGCGCCTGCGCCATGCACGCTACCGCAACTACTTTCCGGCCACACGCAACGACGTGCCGGCTGGCTTGCGCAGCTGCGCGGTCTAGCCGCGCCTGTGTCGCCGTCAGGCCTTCAAGCCGCAGCCAGAAAGACGCCGAACCAGCCGCGTTCATCCTGCCAGTGCTGGATGCTGTGACAGCCGGCATCGCGCAGCAATGCAGAGAAGCTGGCCGGTGTCCACTTGTAGGAGTTTTCGGTGTGCATGCGTTCGCCCGCCGAAAAGTTGCGCTCGCCACCCGTCCAGCGCACCTGCAACTCCCGCTTCGCTTCCAGGTGCATCTCGATGCGCGAGGCCTCGGCGTTGAACAGCGCCACATGCCGCCAATCGCGCGGCGCGAAGTCGGCCCCCAACAGCCGGTTCAGGTGACGCAGCAGATTCAGGTTGAAGGCCGCGGTGACACCCAGGGCGTCGTCGTACGCAGCCTCCAGCAAGGGCGTGGGCTTGACCAGATCCACACCCACCAGCAAAGCGCCGCCGGCGGCCAGCTCACGGGCTTCGCGCAGCAGGCGCAGGGCATCGTCGGGTGCGAAGTTGCCGATGCTCGAGCCCGGGTAGAACACGAGTGCCGGCCCATCCACCACGCCTGCCGGTAGCTGCAGGCGCGCCGAGAAGTCCTGGCCCACGCCAACAATATCGACATCCGGATGCTCGCACTGCAAATCCTGCAAGGATTGGCGCAGGAACTCGACCGCGATGTCCACCGCCACATAACGGCGCGGCTGCACGTGGCCGAAAAGCCGCGCCGCCTTGGCGCAGCTGCCGGCCCCCAGGTCCACCAGCACCGGCGCCGCACCGGTGTACGCCAGCGCCGCCTGTGCAATGGCTGCGCCATGGCTGTCGAAAATGGCGCTCTCGGTGCGCGTGGGGTAATACTCGTCCAGCGCGGTGATGGCTTCGAACAGCCGCGAACCCAGGGTGTCGTAGAAAAATTTGGGCGAAGCAACCGCGGGGTGGGCCAGCAGCCCGGCGGCTGCTTCTGCGGCCAGGGCAGCGGCGTTGGCGTCATGCAGTTGCAGCAGGCGAGGCGCGTTTGTCTGCAAGGGCGTCAGCGAGTTCGTGGTCAACATCTTTGAGGGGCGGTCAGTTCGATCGCGAGAGGCTACGTGTAGGCGAGATGGCCGTGCAAGTCACTCTAGCAGCGCAGGGCGGCTAGAGTCTGTGCTCTGTCGCGCATGCTGGAAGCAGCCTGTCACCCCAACTCCATCGCCTCACATCACACCGGACGACTGCCATGCCGAAACTGCAACGCTTCTCCACCCTGAAAGCCCTTCTGGGCTGCGCCTTGCTGAGCTTTGCCGCCTGGTCACAAGCACAACAGGTGTTCCGGGTGACCACCATTCCCGAAGAAGCTGCCACCGAGCAGACGCGCAAGTTCGGCCCCATTGCCGCCTATCTGGAGAGAAAGCTCGGGATGAAGGTGGAGTTCACGCCCGTCAGCGACTACCCGGCCGCGGTGGAAGTGATGGTCAACAAGAAGGTCGATCTGGTCTGGTTCGGCGGCTTCACCTACGTGCAGGCCAGCCTGCGCTCCGGCGGCAAGATCATCCCCATCGCGCAGCGCGAAGAAGACACCAAGTTCCAGTCGGTGTTCATCGCCAAGACCGATTCGGGCATCAAGACCTTGGCCGACATGAAGGGCAAGCAGGTCAGCTTCGGCAGCCCGAGCAGCACCTCGGGGCACCTCATGCCGCGCAGCAACCTGCTCAGTGCCGGCATCAACCCCGAAAAGGATTTCCGCCGCATCGCCTACAGCGGCGCCCATGACGCCACCATCGCCAGCGTCGTCAGCGGCAAGGTCGACGCCGCGGCGCTGGACATCACGGTGTGGCGGAAGTTCGTTGCCGAGAACAAGGTCGACACGAAGGCGGTGGATGTCTTCTTCACGACCCCGACTTTCTTCAACTACAACTGGGCCGTGCATGCCGACATGCCCGCAGCGCTGCGCGAGAAGGTGACCAAGGCGCTGCTGGATATCGACCCCAATACGCCCGAGGGCGCCGAGATCCTGAAGCTGAACCGCGCCACGCGCTACATCCCCACCTCTGCCGAGAACTACAAGGGCATAGAAGCCGCCGGCCGCAGCGCGGGGTTGATCTGAAGCTGCACTTGCCCAACGCTCCAGACCCGGTGTGATGCTGCATGAAGATTGAGCTCGAGGGTGTGGCCGCACGCCACCCCGCCGCGCGGGCCGGCGCGGCACCGGCATTGCAGCCGCTGATGCTGCGCGTGGCCTCGGGTGAGCAGGTGGCCGTGATCGGCCCATCGGGCGCCGGCAAGACCACGCTGCTGCAGGCCATGGCCTGCGCACTGCCCCCCAGTGCCGGCCGACTTCACCTCGGGAACCAGCAGCCCTGGACGCTGCCCCGGCACGAACTGCAGCGCCTGCGCGGACGGCTCTTTCTGGCGCCGCAGGTGCCGCCGCTGCCGCCGCGCCAAAGGGTGGTTACCGCAGTGCTGGCCGGGCGTTTGCCGCAGATGAGCCTGCTGCAAAGCTTGCGCTCGCTGTTCTACCCGAGTGACATCCCTGCGGCGCACGCTGCGTTGGCCGCTTTCGACCTGGCCGACAAGCTGTTCGACCGTGTCGACCGCCTCTCGGGCGGTGAACGCCAGCGTGTGGGCCTGGCCCGCGCGCTGCTGGCGCCTGCGGCAATGTGGCTGGTGGACGAGCCGCTCTCGGCGCTGGACCCGACACGCGCGCGACTGGCCATGAACACGCTGGTGCAGCAGGCGAAATTGCGCGGCGTCACGCTGGTGGCCACGCTGCACCAGGTGGACATGGCGCTGGCGCACTTTCCGCGCATCGTGGCGCTGCGCGAAGGCCGGCTGGTGTTCGATCTGCCGGCTGCGCAGGTGACACGCGCGCAGCTCGAGCAGCTCTATGCCCAGCATGAAGACGAACTGCGCGGCGAGCCGCTCACGGTTGAAAGCCCGGCCCCCGCCACGCCACCTGCGGTGGTGATGCACTGTCGCTGAAGGCCAGGCTGCCGCCCCGATGAACACGGCCCTGCTGACGCCACCGCAGCGCGACCCCGCCTGGCTGCCGCGCCTGTTCTGGCTGTGCGCGGGGGCGGTGCTGCTGTGGCCGCTGGCGGTGGCCACCGAGTTCCAGCCCTGGATACTTTTTCAGCCCGACAACTTGAAGGTGACGGGGCAGTTTCTCGCCACCTTCCTGCCACCGGCGCACTCGCCGGACTTCCTCGCCCTGGTGGCGCGCGAGGCCTGGCGCACGGTGGCCATCGCCACCGCCGGCATGACGCTGGCTTTCGTGCTGGCGGTGCCGTTCACGCTTTTGTCCACTTCGGTGCTGTCGGTCTCGGCCTTGTCCGGCCGCATGGCGCGCGGGCCCTTTTGGCTGCGCCAGGCGGTACGCGGCCTGCTCATCGTGCTGCGCAGCGTTCCCGAACTGGTGTGGGCGTTGATCTTCGTGCGTGTGGTCGGCCTCGGCCCGACGGCAGGCGTGCTGGCCATTGCGCTGACCTACGGCGGCATGCTCGGCAAGGTCTACAGCGAGATCCTGGAGAGCGGCGAGCCGCACGCCACACAAACGCTGCTGCGCAACGGTGCTTCCCGGCTGCAGGCGTTTGCCTACGGCTTGCTGCCGCAGAACGCGGCCGAGCTGACGAGCTACACCGTCTACCGCTGGGAATGCGCCATCCGCAGCAGCGTGGTGCTGGGCTTTGTCGGCGCCGGCGGCCTGGGCCAGCAGCTGGACATCTCGATGAAGATGTTCAACGGCGGCGAGGTCTTCACGATGCTGGCCGTCTTCGTGGCACTGGTGGCGCTGGCCGACCGTATCAGCGCCGGGCTGCGCAAGTCACTGGGCTGATCGAAGTGGCCGCGCAGACCCCCGACCAGCTGCCTGTACCCGCGACGGCGCAGCTGTTCAGCGCGCGTTGCCGTGCCTGCTGGTTCATAGGCGGCCTGCTGGCGCTGGTGGTGGCCAGCTTCTGGAGCTTGAACCTGCAGTGGGCGCAGTTCTTCAGCCTCGACGCCGCACGCAGCATCGGGCGCTTTCTGGCTGAATTTTTCCCACCCGACACCTCGCCGGAGTTCCTGCACAGGCTGGCCCTGGGCACCTGGGAAACGCTGGCCATGTCGGCTTTCGGCACGCTGTTGGCCGCACTGGCCGGGCTGGCCTTGGCGCTGCCAGCCAGCCGCATGCACGCCGCCGACCCCGCACGCGGCCGCAGTGCCACGCGGCTGCTGCTGAACATGCTGCGCGCCATTCCTGAACTGGTGTGGGCCGGGCTGCTGCTCATCGCTGCCGGCCTGGGCCCGTTTGCCGGCACGCTGGCGCTGGCGTTGCACACCACCGGCGTGCTCGGGCGGCTGTTTGCCGAAGCGCTGGAAAACGCCCCCGCAGGCCCTGCCGATGCGCTGCGCGCCCAGGGCGTGGCGCCGCTGCCGGTGTTTTTCTACGCCACGCTGCCGCAGGTGCTGCCGCAGCTGATGAGCTACACGCTCTACCGCTGGGAAAACAACATCCGCGCCGCCGCCGTGCTGGGCGTGGTGGGTGCTGGCGGCCTGGGCCAGCTGCTGGCTTTCCACATGGGCCTCTTTCACATGGGCAAGACGGCCAGCATCCTGGGCGCCATGCTGCTGCTGGTGGCGCTGGTGGATGCCTTGAGCCACCTTTGGCGGCGGGTGTTGATGCGCTGAGCCTGCTGCAGCGCCATGCGTTGATGCCCTGCGACCACGCAGGCCGGCCAGCTCGCAAAATCGCGCTCGCAGTCTCAGCTGCTTACGGCGCCGATTTACATGACCCCCATCCGCATTCTTGCCCTGCTTTTCTGGGTTGCAGGCCGCAATATGTCGGCGGCCACCGCATCGAATGAACACCGGGTGAACACCGAGTAAGGACCCAATGAGCGCGCCGCGATTTCTCTCGGCCGACGAGGCCGCAGCGCTGGTGCAGCCGGGCTGGACGGTGGCCAGCGCCGGCTTCGTCGGCGCCGGCCATGCCGAGGCCGTGACCGAGGCGTTGGAGCGCCGCTTCCTGGCCAGCGGCGCGCCGCGCGACCTGACGCTCGTCTACAGCGCCGGCCAGGGCGACCGTGGACACCGCGGCGTGAACCACTTCGGCAACCCCGGCATGGTGCGAGCGGTATGCGGCGGCCACTGGCGCTCGGCCACGCGGCTGTCTGCGCTGGCGCTAGCCGAAGAATGTGAAGCCTGGAACCTGCCCCAGGGCGTCATCACCCACCTTTACCGCGCCATCGCTGCCGGCCAGCCCGGACTGCTGAGCCGTGTCGGCCTGCACACCTTTGTCGACCCACGCAAGGCGCTGGACGCACGCTATCAAGGCGGCGCCGTGAACCAGCGTGCACTGCGCGCACAAGCCGCCGGGCGGCATTGGGTGGAAGCGCTGCAATTGCGCGGCGAAGACTTCCTTTTCTACCCCACCTTTCCCATTCACTGCGCCGTG
>Ga0209490_10000294_pt1 | contig 52572 bp, 55 predicted proteins | sample MAT06_FD_187209 | JGI IMG/M metagenome (GOLD analysis project Ga0209490, IMG submission 187209) | Freshwater microbial communities from Lake Fryxell liftoff mats and glacier meltwater in Antarctica - MAT-06 (SPAdes) (version 2) | ecosystem: Environmental > Aquatic > Freshwater > Ice > Liftoff...
TCCGGATCGGCTGGACATAGCCTGGCATGATCTGCGGATAGCCTGGTGCGGGCGGAGGATAACCCGGTCCGTTTCCTGGATGCTGATTGCTAAAACCGGGACCTTGACCTGACATACCGCGTGCTTCGCTAGCACGCTCACCATGCGGAGGAAAGCGCGGCCATCTCGCTCCGCCTCTGATCCAGCGGCATAGATCTTGCGCGTTCTTTGAGGTGAGCATTCATGGAGATTCGCCGCCGCGCCCGTGTAGAAGCGGTTGAGCATCCCCATCCACAAGTGCTCCCAAACTTGTCCGGAACGTCTATCTCAAAGTCGAACACCAGATAGTAAGCATGCTTACTATCTTCCAAGGAGCGAAAAGGGGCGGCTGCCGCGCTTCGCGGCACCGGGGTGGGCATCAACCGAGCAAGCCGAAGGCTTACCGCCGGATCACGGCTCGCGTTCGGCGGGCGTGTGTTCGCGCACGCGCGGAGCAACCCCTTCAAAATTGCCCAAGAAAGCCTAAGCTGAGTCCGTGTCAGCCCCAAGATTCCTTGTAGCCCTGCTTGTCCTAGGTTTCGCCACCCCGAGCCGGTCCGCAGGCGCTCAGGATGGCCCGCCCCCTGGCGTCCGCCCCCCGGCAGCACTCGCTTCGATTCCAGCTGAGAAGCTGACGCTGCCAAATGGGCTTGAGGTGATCCTTCACCAAGACAAGTCGCTCCCGCGCGTGGCGATCAATATTTGGTACCGCGTTGGCCCAGTGAACCAACCCCAAGGGCGGTCCGGATTTGCGCACCTGTTCGAACATTTGATGTTCGAGGGTTCCAAGCACGTGGGGCACCAATTCGACCACTTGCTCGAAGCCGCAGGCGCCACCAACGTGAATGGCACCACCTCTTGGGATCGCACCAATTTCTTTGAAACGGTGCCTTCCGAGTCTCTTGAGCTCGGCTTGTGGCTCGAAAGCGACAGGATGGGATTTCTCCTCGACGCGGTTAATCAAGAGCGACTGGACGTTCAGCGCCAGGTGGTTCTCAATGAACGCCGTCAGAGTTACGAGAACGCGCCCTACGGCGCGAGCTATCTGACACTGATGAATGCGATTTTTCCTGTCGGGCATCCGTTTCATGACGGTGCGATTGGGTCGGAGCGCGACGTGAAGCGCGCAACGCTGCAGGATGTTGAACAGTTTTTCAAAGCCTTCTATTCGCCCAGTAACGCCACACTCACGCTGGCTGGCGACTTCGACGTTCCACGCGCCAAAGCGCTTATCATTCGCTACTTTGGGCCCCTACCGGGCCAGGCTCCTTTGGCACGCCCCTCCCCGCCTTGTTCCCTCGTTCAGGAGTCGGGCTGCCGCAAAGACTTCGCGGTGCGGCTGCCGCCACCACAAGCGCTCACGGTGCGAGAGAGCGTCAGCTTGCCTCAAGTTGCCGTCGCCTGGGTAACGCCTGCCGCGTTCTCGGATGCGGATTTAGCCCTGGATGTTGCGAGTGCGATCCTCGCCGATGGCAAAACCAGCCGCCTCTATCGCGCGTTGGTCACCGAAGAACGGGTGGCGTCGAGCGTGACCGCTTGGGTGGATTCAACCGCCACCGATAGCATGTTCCAGGCAAGCGCCGTCGGCACGGCCGGGGGCGATCCGGGAAAACTGGAAGAATTGCTGCAGCGCGAGCTCGACCGTTTGCGAAAGGAGGGCCCCACGGAGGTAGAAGTGGCACGCGCCAAACACAAGCTCTTGCTCTCCACCCTGAGCGACCTACAGAACCTGAATGGGTCAGGTGGAGATAGCGGTCGGGCGGGAACTCTCCAACGACTGAACCACTACCTGGGGAGCCCCGCGCACCTCCAGGCGTGGTTAACCCGGATGGGCAATATTTCCGCTGCCGAGGTGCACGCCACACTCGAAAAACATCTAGGCCCTGAACACCGTGTGCTCGTGCGCACGCTGCCCAACGCCCCGAATCAGACCCCGCCCGCTGCCAAGGGAGCCGCCCAATGAGAGCACGTATCGCGACAACACTGTGCGCAGTTGCCCTGGCTCTACTGCCCAGTTGCGCGCCGGCACTATCCGCGAAAAACCCGGCACAAAAGCCTGCGCCAACGGCAGATGTCGCACCCAAAGACCCGGCGGCTTGGAGGCTAGAAATACCCACACCCGGGCTCAAATCCTCACTCAGCTTCCCTACTCCTAGCCTCCTGATGCTTGAGAACGGCCTCCGCCTCTATTCGCTTCCTACCCAAGCCAGCACGCTCTCGCTCAGCGTCGTGATCCGACACGATGTCCAAATCCTCCCGAACGACAAGCCCGGGCTCGCTGCGCTGACCGCTCGCATGCTCACCGAAGGCACGACGCTTCATCCAGATCTCAAATTGGCCGAAGCGATCGAGGCGCTCGGCACTGACTTCGCCGTTGACACGGGTCGAGACGGCACCACCATCAGCATTGAGGCACTCCCGGCCGATCTCGATACGGCGCTCGCACTCCTCGCTGAAGTCGCGATAAAGCCAGCATTTTCACCAAAAATGTTCGACCGAGTCCGCGCGCAGTGGGTCGACAACGTACGAGAATCACTTCAAGATCCACGCTCGCTTTCAAGCATCATTGGGTTTGAAGCGCTGCTCGGCAAGGGCCTTGGAGCACCGGTTCACGGCTACCCTGATGCCCTCCTTCGTTACACGGTGCAGGATATCGTGCGCTGCCACTCCACAGTCTATCTGCCCGGCAATGCTAGCCTGAATGTGGTGGGTGATTTTGATCCAACCAAGCTGACCCGTTTGGTGCAGAAGCATTTTGGTGAATGGCGGAAACGGGCTGGAGCACCGCGATCGATTCTGCCAACCCTGCCCGCGGCAACGGCGACGCATGTACTGCTGCTTGACCGTCCTCGCTCGCCCCAGAGTGCCATTTTTGTCGCCCACACGCTGCCCGCACGGGGAGCTCCAGGCTACGCCGATCGAGAACTCTTGGTCACCGCTTTTGGCGGCCTTTTCACCTCGCGTCTCAACCAAAATCTCCGTGAAAGTAAGGCTTACACTTATGGAGCTTTTGGCAACTACCTAGCAACCCGCCATTTCGGCGCACTTGCGATCTCCACAAGTGTAGAGACCAAGTTCACAGCGGATGCGGTTCGCGAAATCGTTCAGGAGCTTTCTGATTTGGCTCTGCCCAATACACCCCGCCCGCTCGTTTCAGATGAAGTGGATCGAGCGCGGGCCGATATTGTCCATTCGTTGGTCGAGCACTTGGGTCACACTAACCGCATCGCGGCGGCTCTGGTTCAGTTCTTCGTTCATGATCTACCGTTGGATCAACTAGCGAAGCTGGCCGCAGAAATTCAAGCCATTCCACTTGATGCGCTCCGCCGCACCGCAACCGAGTTCATCACGCCCACGACGCTGACCATCGCCATTGTCGGCGACGCCGCAAGCATCCGCCCCGGCCTGAAAGCGCTTGGCTACCCGGTCGAAGACGTCCAAAAGCTCGGTGATGGCGAAAGCCTACAAACACCACCAATGTAAGCTGAGTGCCCGCTCGAAACGCCCGCTCGAAACGGGAGTGGAGCCACACTAGAAGCTGAAGCATACTAGTCCGACTTGGATTCGCCGACTGTTTTGGTTGTTGATGATGACGCGGTGACTCAGACACACCTCGTCGAAGTCCTGCAATCAGCTGGCATTTCCTGCACTGCCGTGGATTCCGGCACCTCAGCGCTAGCTTGGCTGGCAGCGCACGACCCTTCGCTCATCCTTTTAGACCTCGTGATGCCAGACGCTGACGGCTACAAGGTTCTGAGCTACGTCCGAAAAATAGCCCGCTTTGATGCAGTGCCTGTCGTCATGCTGACAGGCACTCATTCGGAGGCGGTCGTGGAACGCGTTTTCAGTGCTGGCGCCGACGATTTCATCCAAAAACCATTTAGCCGGGTTGAGCTGTTAGCGCGTGTGAAGGGTCTGTTGCGGTCGCGGGATTATCTGCTGCGCATCCGGCGCAGGGAGGTGTCTCAAAGCACGGTACTCAGGCTTTCTCAGGTTCTGGCTTCGACTCCCGATGTGCGTGTCGCCCTTAGCATCGTAGTCGACGAGCTCGCGCGCTTGATGCGCGTGGATCGCGCGAGCATCATTCTCTTCGGTGAACCTGGAACGGGTCACGTGGTGGCTAGCAACGACGACTCGGGCATCGTTGATCGCCCGATCGCGCTTCACGACTATCCCGAAGTGGCGGAGGTACTCGAAAGCGGGCTTTCGCTAGTGCTTCCCGATACGCATGTCCACGAGCTACTCGCGGGCGTGCGCGCCTCTGGAAAACGTTTGCCTTTTCGCAGCTCTGCCCTGTTTCCGATCTTGTTCGAGCGGGAGCCAATGGGTGCCATCTTTTTGCGTGCCAAGGAGCTGAGCGTATTCGACGATTATGAGCTGTCGCTCGCCAATACGATCGCCAATACAACAGCCATTACGTTAAAGAACGCACGCGTGGTCCAGTCGCTTCGAGATGCAACCCGCCTGAGCACCACCGCGCGTGCCGAGGCGGAACGGCGCGTCCAACTCTTCCAACGCTACGCTGATTTTTTTGAAAGCTCAGCGGATGGCATTGTGGTCACGAGCCGCAGTGGCCAGATCTTGTTCACCAATCCGCGCGCTCGCGAAATCACCGGATTTTCAGAGATGCGGCTGGTGAACATGACGCTTTCAGATCTGTTTTTGCCGAGTCACGATCAACGCACGGAACGACTGTTGAAGGGTTTCGCCGAGGGGATCTACCCGCGAGCGGTGGATATCACGATTCGCACCCAGGCGGACCAGTCCATGGTCGTCAACGTCTCCTTCAGTTCGGTGATGCATGAGGAAAATGCAATCCTGCTGAGCTTCCGAGACGTGACTCAAGAGCGACGCACTGCCGTCGAGCTCAAACAAACCAAAGAATTTTTGGAACGAGTGATCGACAGCTCGGTGGACGGTATCGTGTCGGCAGACCTCAACGGGACGGTCTTGCTCTTCAATCGCGCCGCCGAACGTATCTTTCAGTATTCAGCAAGCGGAGTAATCGGCAAGCTCCAGGTCGAAGCCCTGTACCCCGACGGAGTTGCGCGCCAGATCATGCGCAGCATCCGGGATCCAGACGTCGACGGGTATGGGCGTTTGGAAGATCTGCGGGTTGATATGCTGAATGCGAATGGCGACGTCGTGCCCGTGATTCTATCGGCGTCGCTGGTCATTGATAACGGCAAGCCCATCGGTTCGGTGGGCATCTTCACGGACATTCGCGAACGCCTACGTATGGAGGAAAGCCTAAAGCGCGCGGAGGATGAGCTTCGTGCGCGGGAAAAGCATGCCATCTTGGAGGAGCTTGCGGGCGCCGCGGCGCACGAACTCAATCAGCCACTTACGAGTGTGATTGGCTACGCAGAGCTCCTGCGCCGACAGCTCACCGGGGACGAAAAGCTCACCCATGCCGCGAACATCATCATCTCGGAAGCGGAACGAATGGCGGAAATCGTGCGTAAAGTAGGCAAGATCACCCGCTATGAAACCAAATCCTACGTGGGCAGCGCCAAAATTCTCGACTTAGAAAAAGCGAGCGAAAGCTCGGACGGCTGACTTGGCCTTTCGGAGATCCCACCAAGTTTAGCCATGATGGCGTCAGCCAAATTAACGCTCCGGCTCCGCTCATTCGCCCAAGTGTCCAGTGCCTCTCGGGTTTGTTCGAGGCGTTTCAGCTGAGCCCGTGCACACGGATCCCGCGCCAAGCGTTCGCTCACCGACCCCTGTTGGGCTAAACTGAGCTCGCCATCGTGGAAACGCGCCAGCACTTCGCCGAACCTAAGCTTCATGCGTCTCGCGCCTCGACCAGCCTTCCGTCTACCTGCTCGGAATAGAATGACGCCAGCGCTCGCTGCAACTTCTGCCGGGCATGAAACAGCCGACTCATCACCGTGCCTTTGGACACGTTCATCGCGCGCGCCATTTCCTCGTAGCTCAACCCCTGCAGTTCCCGCATCACGATTGCTGCACGATGATACGCGGGAAGCTCATCTAACGCCTGCTGTACGCGCAACGCGATCTCCTGCCGCCGAATCGCCTCGAATGGATGAGCACCCGGCAGCTGTGCCAGGAGAACAGGAAATCTTTCTAGCGAGCTTTCCATGCCTTCCTCAAAAGGTGTCTCGCGCCGGAGTGGCTTACGCATCAGATCAATCGAAAGGTTCGTCACGATGCGGTATAGCCAAGTGAAAAAGCTTGAGGCGCCATTGAACCGAGCCAACCCCCGATGCACGCGCAGGAACGCTTCCTGGACAATTTCGCGCGCATTTTGCTCATCCCGCACTAAGCCGAGCGCGATCGCATATGCGCGCCCCTGGTGCCGCTCGATCAGCGAGCGAAATGCTAATTTATCACCAGTTTTGGCCAATTCCACGAGCTCACGATCCTTCTGCAGCTCGACCTCCGAGCAGTGGGGTTTGGACGGACGCGGCGTTGATTGATTCAGCCCCCGGACATTTTGGTCGTGGTTTACCAGATTCGACGAATGGCCGAGCCGAACCTGGACGACCTCGTAAGGAGATTCGAGCGAACCGCAGCCGTGCAGAAGCGTTGCAGCCATGACGGCAATACTACGCAGCGACCCCGCGAATCCCCCCTCCGAAAAAGCTAGCTAGAATTGGCCTGACCGGAACTAGCGCTGCGCGGTTCGTTTGGTTAAGGCTTCAGCCAAGCGGCGCTTGAGCTCATAAATCGTTTGCTCCAACAACCGCTCCTCTTCGCCTGTGAGGTTACCGCGGGTTTTTTCTTGGAGCAGTACCAGCAAATCGAGCGACTGCTTCGCCATCGCGAGATTGCTGACAGTCTGATCGTCTGTAGGACCCGGCGCATCGCCGAAATGGACCTGAGCCGAGTGGCTCAGGGACAGAATGAAGGTTGCCAGGTCAATCGCTGGCAGCTGCTCTTCCGCGCCTTCTTGGTCCACGCCAGAACGAGAGCGCGACTCTCCACTCATTCATCTACCTTTTTGGCTTCTCCAGTAGCCTCGGGCTCGGGCTCGGGCTCGGGCTCGTCCTCGTCCTCGTCCTCGTCCTCGTCCTCGTCCTCGTCCTTATCGTCTTCATTCAGATCATCTTCGTCTTCGTCGTCGTCCAGATCGTCCTCGGCGCTCGACGCAGCGGCGGTTAATGCGCGCGATCCGATTTGTGCCACGGATCGGAGTTCGGGAGCTGAAAGCGCTTCGGCTGACTGCAGCGCCGGCTGCGGGAATGGGATGTCTTCTGCCTGATCGGCGATGTCCTTCAGAGCCTCTATGTGGGTTGCGACAGCCTCCGGCGTCAGTGCGCCCCGACGGAGTTGGCGATCGCGAACTCGTACATCGAATTTGGCTAGGTCCATCTGATCTCTCATTTTTTGCTCCTTGACCCCCTCCTCCTAGCGTCTTACGGCCCCGCGAAGCAAGCGGCCCGGTGGGATCAGTCTCGGCTCGGGGTCCTCCTCGGCCAACTCGGCTTGTGCGGCCTCAAGTTCCTCGGCGGAGGCTGGACGCACTTCGTCCACTTCTAGCTCAATACGGATCTCCTGCCCTGCCAGAGGGTGATTGGTGTCGAGGACCGCCACGTCCTCCGTAAGTTCAAGGATGCCAAGCAGGAGCATGCTGCCGTCTTCGGCCTCTGCCTCAAAGCGATCGCCCACCTCGGCGTCAGCTGGCAGCTCGGCACGATCAACCTCGATCACGCGTTCCGGATCACGCCGACCAAAGGCATCCTCAGGCTTGAGAATTGCGCTCCTGACCTGGCCTTTGGAGGCACCCGCCAGCGCCGCTTCAGCCACCTCGGGCAACTGTCCATAGCCAAATAGGAAGCCGAGGCCTTCAGGCACCGAAGTGGCAACTTCCTCCCCGTCAGCGTCATAAAGCGTGTAGCTGATGATCACATAGGTGTCGGGGCCAACCTGGTACTCAGGTTGATGCGCGGTACGGGGCAAGCGAGGCGGCATATCGGATTTGGCGGGAGGGAACTACAACCAGGCGGGATTGGCAATAAGCCCTCTAGCTGTCTTCTTGCTCCGGTCGCTCCGGGCTAGCTCCAGGCAAACCCACTTGGGTGACTAACAGGACTGTCAGTGCCAACTCCATTTCCTCGGAACTAAGCACGCGAGAGTGGCGAGCCAACTCGGTTTTCAACGCTCCTAAGCGTGCGCCAAACAACCGCAGACGTTGGCGCTCCTCGGGATCCGATTCGCTGGCAACGAAGCGCGCCACAATTAGCCGCAGCTCCGAAAGCTCCTGGTCGATGATCGGGGCTAAGTGGGCAGCCAGGGGGTGCGGCATCGCCAAACCACGCTAGCACGCGCTCCCGGCTTTTAGGCTTGCTTCGCTCAGGGGCGCTGACCATTCTCGACGCGTGCTCTGCTTGCTTGCCGTTGTTCACCGAATGCGCCGTCCCAGACGCTTCAGCACACCAATGCTCGGGATCGTGCTTGGCATGGCCTGTCAGAAACACCCACCCCACACCCAGCCCAAGACTGAAACTCAGAAATCTTCCCGCACGCGGGTGAAGATCCCCAAACGTGAAGTGCTCGCGCACGAGGCGGTGGACATCCCGGGCGGTGCGTTCTTCGCGGGCTCCCTGCCCGGCGAGCGCGGGCGGTTCCCCGAGGTGGAACCGCTTCGCTACGAAGTTGAACTCGGACCCTTTCGAATCGATCGGCTTCCCTACCCCAACGACCCGGCGCTTCCCCCGACCACCGGTGTCACCCGTACGGACGCCGAGCGCCTCTGCACCGAGGCTGGCGCGAGGCTCTGCACGGAATTGGAATGGGAACGAGCCTGCAAGGGTCCTGGCAACGACAGCTACGTGACCGGCGCCGAATGGGAAAACGCGTGCTCCGCCACCCCGCAGCGTTGTGCCTCCGGGTTCGACGTCCTCGCCATGGGCGTCAAAGCGCGCGAATGGGTTCGCGGCGATGTCCGTGACGAAACAGGCAAGCTTCTGTCCGTCACACGGGGCGCCGCATCTTCTCCAGATAACGGCCCACGCTGCGCCCTTCGAGGTGCGTTGCCCGCCAACACCCAAAGTGCCGACCTTGGATTTCGCTGCTGCCATGGCGCCCCCAACGCGGCAACGATGCCCACCCCGACGCTTCAGGACACCTTCGAAAAACCCAGCCTGCCGCAAGAACGGCTGAAGAAGCTGCTGCTCGCCGAGCCACGCACCCAAGCGCTGGCGACGGATCTCGTGTACTTTCGCGAACCCGATGCGGCCAATACGGTCGTGGCGCGCGGACCCGGCGATCGCCAGGGTTTCCTGTTTACCGTTGCTCCCTTGCTGTGGCGTCCGGTGGCCGGCGCAGAATACCTGATCGTGACCGCCCGTTCGGGTAAGGATACGTCCTTCGTTTTAGCCTACTACGTACTCGGCAAAGACGACTACAAGCTCGCTTCGAGTTTCATCCTCAAAGATGAAGTCGGCCCAGTAGCGTTAGCCTATAGCCCATCGATCCGTCCCCGGCTGCACTTCAGCTCTTGCTGGGGTTGTCCGGGCGAAACGGGCAAGCTACTCTATCGCAACCCAGACACGGTGGCGATCGTTCAGCCGTAAACAGGCAGGCTAATTTCGAAGCCCTGACCCGCCGGTAACGTGAGCGCTTTTACCTCGGCGCCCGCCGCATCGGCACAGATCTTCACGCACAGGAACCCGAGCCCCCGACTGTAACGACCAGCTCCCCCGGTCTTTGATTTCAGCTGGCCCGCGACGCTGAAGAGCTCTTCTGACTCTGCGTTCTGTAGCGGTGTCCCGAGGTCTGAGACTTCGACCGAACAGCGCCCACCCTCACTCTTGGCAACGACGCTGACCGCCGTTCCTGGAGGACAGTACTGAATCGCACCCCGGACCAGATTCTCGACGGCTCGCGCCAACATCTGCCGATTGGAGCGGACCCGCACTCCGCGGGGCACCTGATCTAAGAACTGGACGGCGACACCGTGACTTTCCGCGGCAAGCCGCGAACGCTCCACCACCTCGGTGACAAACGCAGAAAATCCCACCGCCACGTGCGGCAAGGGCAGGCCCTCCGCAACATGAAACGACAGAATTTCCATGTTCTCAATCACATGCATCAAGCCGTCGCAAGAAGCCACGGCATCTACAGCGGCCTCTTTGAGATCTCGATCGATCGTGCCAAGCGCTGTCGAGAGATAGTTGAGATTGCTATGCAGTGCCGACAGCGGATTTCGCATGTCGTGAGTTAGCAAACCCAAAAGAGCGGAGAGCGATTGGGGATCGATGGGCTCAGTCAAGGTGCCCCCAGGAGCCCATGCTGCTCCGTAAAGCGCTGAATCCGTTCGTGAACGAGCAGGTGGTGCTCGAGCGCTGCCACGTGAGTGCCATTGGGGATCGTGAACAGCTCGCCCCCTGGAATCGCTTCAGCCATGGCTTCGGAAATAGAGTGGGGAGTGAAGGAATCTTTTTCACCGGCGATCAGCAGAACCGGCACCTTAATTTCCGCCAACAGATCTTCTGCGGAGTGCTCACCGGCGGCGGCAAGCATGCCAAGGAACATCTTAAAATCCACGTGGGCCACGTGTCTAAAATACGGCTCAACGTCTTCCACCCTTATCTTGTCGGCCGCAATCTCGCCCGTCATAAGTGCCACCTTGAGCGCTACCCGTGGCGGCACCCGCGACCATAAACCCCGAGCCAGCTTCGGGTGGCGCCCGACAAATGCGATCAGATCGGGCAGCACGTTGGCCAAGAGGTCCGAGCCATGAAAGGTATGCGTGACGCGACCAAAGCTGCCGCAGATGAAAACCATCGCGACCACTTTCTCGGGGCGCAGCCGATACGCTTCGAGTGCCACTTGCGTTCCAAACGAATGCCCCATCAGGATCACCGGCGGATCACCGACATAGCGACGAACCGCGTCGAGGTCCCGAGCATGATCAGTGACCTTGATGGCCCGCTCGTCAACGGGGAGCGCGCTCCTGCCGTGGCCCCGATAGTTCCAATGGGCAACGCTCATCGATCCGGCGAGATCATCCCACAAATATTTATAAATGAAGCCGTCGCACACCAGACCATCACACAGCAATGCGGTTACGGGGCTGGGTCCTTGACGGCACCGCACGTACAAGCGGGTGCCGTCCTCGGCGAGCGCAAACGACTCTTTCACCGAAGCTAACGGTTAGCTGGCTTCGGGAGCGTCATCATCATCCCCAACGTCGTTGACGCTGGGGATTTTCTTGATCTCGAGACGCGCGAGCTTCCACGCGCGCTGGACCACCCAAGACAGCGAGCGATCAAGCCGCGCTGCCTCATCTTTGATCTCTTGGAGCATGGCCTCTGGGAAATAAAGGCTCTGCTTTCGCTTATCGCTACCACCGGTTTTGGCCTCGTTGTCGGACACTGAACATCACCTCGAGTTAGAATTGGGTGCGTGAAACAGTACTCTGTACCACTTTGAGAAGAATCAAATCAATCCTTAGACCGGCCTCGTGACCCAAACCGCACTGCGAATTGCTGCCACTGAGCCACTGGTCGCCGGACCAAATCATACCGATCGCTCTGCAAACTCAACAACGTCCCCTCTGTGGGAAACTTTAGAGGGTTGTCGGCAGATTAGTGCCAAGGTGCCGCAGTCCCCTTCAGCCACTGCCCTCCTCCCGTATACTCGTCGGCAGTATGTCGAAGACCTCTTCTGTGCTCAAATTTGCGGTAGTCGCGGTCGTCGCCTTTGCCGGAGGCGCGCTAGCGACCAGCATCGCCAACGCCACCACTGAACAGGAAAGTCCATACTACGTGCTCGACCAGCTCGCGCGGGTGCTGGTTCGCATAGAAAACGACTACGTCGACCCCGTAGATCGGAACCGGCTTATTGAAGGCGCTATTAAAGGCATGGTTGCGGAGCTGGATCCACATTCATCCTTCCTACCGCGTGAAGACTACGCGATTTTTCAGGGCGACACCCAGGGCCGTTTTGGAGGCGTGGGCGTCGAGGTCGATTTTGGGAACGACTCGGTCACCGTGATGTCCGTGGTGGAGGGCTCTCCCGCCGAGCAACGTGGAATCGCGCCCGGCGATCAGATCATCGCCATCGACGGTCATCCAGTGCGCGGGAAATCCTCCGCCGACCTGGTGCGCACCATGCGCGGTGAACCTGGGAGTAAAGTGAACTTGAGTCTGCGCCGAAAGTCCCACGAAGGCCTGCTAACGGTGACGCTGGTGCGTCGGATTATCACTGTCTCAAGCGTTGCTTCCAAGCTACTGAACGAAGGCGTTGGTTATCTGCGCATCAAGAGCTTTCAGAGTGGCACCCACACAGAATTTCAGGAAGCGCTGGGAAAGCTGCGTGCCGCGAACGGCGAAGGGCTGAACGCGCTCATCCTCGACCTACGCAACAATCCGGGCGGCTTGGTGGACGAAGCGAGCGCTATCGCCGATGAATTTCTCGACGGCGGCGTCATCTACACCACACGCCATCGCCGCCAAATCGTGGACGAAGCGGCAGCGAGCGCGGGGGGCAGTGTGAAGCGTGGCCCGATCGCGATTTTGGTCAACGAATACAGCGCGAGCGCCTCCGAGCTCCTGGCAGGAGCTCTCCAGGATCAACACCGAGGCCCCATCATTGGCGCTAAAACTTTTGGAAAGGGCTCCGTTCAAAGTATCTTGGATTTGCCCGGTGGTGACGGGCTCCGCATCACGACCATGCGCTACTACACTCCGAGTGGGCGTGCGATTCAGGCGCTCGGGATCACTCCGGATGTACTCGTTCCCACTCCATTCGCAGGTGTCGATGATATCGTGCGTGAGTCTGATCTCGAAGGACACTTGGCTGCCGAGGGAAAACGCGTTGCGCCTAAGGCTCCGCCTCCGTCTTCCGAGAAGGAAATGACACCTAGAAAATCACCCGGTGCGAGCGAAACGCTGCTCGGAGTGGCTCGTATCACTCCGGTGAATCCGCTAACCGGGCCCGACCGTGCACTCAAGGTGGCATATGAAATGTTGACGGGCCGGCGGGGTTTAGTGAGCAAATAGCGTGGGAAGCTTCCAGCGTCGAAAACAGCGACTAGCCTAGAGCACCTATGGCAACTGCTCCCACGTCGAACGGTCTCAACGTTGAAGTGATCGGGACAGGTCACCTAACCACGGTTCTCATGCACGGCTTTCTCGGTTCAGGCAAGAACCTGAGGCCGCTTGCGCGTCTCTGGTCTGAGCGTGACCCAGAACGCAAGCTGGTGCTCGTCGACCTACCAGGTCACGGGGAGTCCATGGCACTTGGCCCCGGTGCAACGCTGTGCACGATGGCGCGTTCTGTACTGGAAGGCGTGCAGGCTTTGGCATTCTCCGAGCCATTCGCTTTGGTGGGGCATTCGTTGGGCGGTCGCGTTGGTCTGGCGGCGTTGGAGTTGGAACCCATGAAGGTGGCCTCTGCAACGCTGTTGGATATTGGGCCTGGACCCATCGATCCCGCGCAGTCGGAGAGTCGGCGGGTGCTCGACATTCTCTTGGATGCACCTGAAATCGTCACAGATAGAAGCCAAATGCGTGCCTTCCTAATGGAGCGTGGTTTATCCAAAGCGCTTTCGGATTGGATCTTGATGAACTTGAAGGCGCTTTCCGACGAAGGGAGCTCAGAATTCACCTGGCGGATTGATCGTCGAGCGTTGGCTGAACTCCACAGTTCGTTCAACCTCGCGGATCTGTGGCCAGTGGTCGAGCGTTTCGGGCCAAGAATCGCCTGCGCTCGCGGAGAACGCTCAGCCTATGTGAGTCTTCCCGACGTGCAGCGTCTTCAGGCGAATGGCGTGAGGGTTCAGACGTTGGCGGGTGCTGGACACTATGTGCACGTGGACGCGTTGCCCGAGCTTCTGGATTGGTTACAAATCCCGTTATGATTGACGCGGTCAAGCGCAAAGTTCGCGTCTGGGATTGGCTCTTCGGCACCGCTTATTTACCGGCGCATAAGCCAAAAGCATACGGCCACCCCGACCGAGATTACCCGAAAGAGGCTGGACGGCGTACTTCCGACAGCACCTCCACTTCTTTCGGAGAAGCTGAAATTCGCTATTACACGAACTCCTGTAATCGGTAGGTGTTCTTTCCTGATTTCTTAGCCGCGTACATGAGTTCGTCGGCCTTCTTCAGGAGCTCCTCGGGCTCGCTCGGAACCGCAGTGAATACTGCGACGCCAACGCTTAACGTGATTGGCCAAGCCCGATGCTGGAACTCTCGCGATACCGTTTTCATCACCCTGGCGATGACGGGCTCTGCGCCCTTCGGGTCGGTTTCGGGCAGTAGCAGAACAAATTCGTCTCCGCCAAGCCGAGCAATGTAGTCGCTGACGCGAACACTGGCGCGGAGCGCCGCTGCCAGGGCAACCAGCACCTCATCTCCGACGTGATGTCCGTATTGATCATTCACGCTCTTGAAGCCATCCACATCCAGGTATGCGACCGTGAGGGGTGTTCCCTTTCGCCGCGAGCGCTCGCTTTCCTCACTGAGGCGCTCCTTGAGCGCTCGGGCATTTCCCGCGCCAGTCAGTCGATCCACACGCGCGGTTTGCCGCTCGGTTTGGACCAGAAGCCGCAGACGGTCTAGCACTGCCGCGAATGCGAGCAGGGACCCCCACTGCACCGTAACGTTCCAATATCTGACGAACGCCGAAGAATAGTCGCCACCCGCGAGGCGATACGCATACTCCCAGACCAAGATCGCAACGACGGACACCACCAATCCGGGCCACAGGCCCTTGCGCCAAGCAAGCAAACCCACAGGCACGAAGTAGAACGGGAAGAACCTAAGCTCAACGCCCGTCACCCAGTCCAGGTAACCAATGGTCAGAGTTCCCAACACCCCGACGAGGCCCTCCAGCAAAGTCGCAGTCAACGACTCCGACTCTCCGCGGCATGGTCTGAGCTTCAACTCAGTGGCTAAGTGGTAGAGCCGCGGCCGCATCTTCATCATTGAGCTCTGACAGCTACGGCTAAGCCTGCCCTGTCGTTAAGGAGACGCCTGATGGCCACAAACACCGATCGCCAACAACGACGGAGATCGAGGCAAAACCCTGATATTAGGCCGCGGTCAGCGATTCACACGCGCCTCGCCCGAGCGCCGACGCGATCTGTTCGACTGCGGCTCGGAGCTTTGCTTTGGCGCGCTCCTCCAGTTGTCGGACGCGTTCCCGCGACACTCCAAGGCGCCGACCAATTTCTGCGAGCGTGACCCCGGCGTCAGAATCTGCCAAGAGTCGAGCCTCAGCGATGTAACGTTCGTGCTTATCCAAGCACAAGAGAGCGTCCCGAATGAGCTTGTGTTGGAATTCGGCGTCTTCCGATTCTGAGATGCTCGTTTCTTGGGTGGTGCCGCGCCCGCTGCGCCGCTTGGTAGCGTAGGGCAGCACGAACAAGTACGGCGCCGTGAACAGCAGCACTAAGAGCCGGGGTGTCTCCCCCGTCCTACTGCGGCACGAGGACTGAGAACAAGCTGCGCATCGCTTCGGCGACGGAAGCGCCCGCGAGGAAGTTGTTTTGAAGCGCGCAGTCAAGCGGACTCCCGTTTGGCTGTGTTGAGCCATATGTATGAAGATTGGTGTAGGCCGCCACCTTCTTCACGAGGCACATCTGCACATCCTGGGATGCGGCCAACTGGGCCGTGTAATCTTGGGCTCCCTGGAATTTGAAGGCTGTTTCTCCGGCGCCAAAGCTGTGCGTAAAATAGCCCGAGGCGTCAACCGGTTGGTTGCCGAGAACCGGTTGGTAACGTCCAACCCCTGAGAAGTGTTCGAATGCCACACCCGCTGGATCCATGAGGGAGTGACACCCCTGGCAACTGGGATCCTGTGTCTGTTGGCGCAACGCTTGGTAGCTAACCTGAGGTGGCGGCACCGTTTCGTGTGTGCCGAATCCTTGGGGAGGAGGCGGAATGGGTGTGCACAAGAGATCCTGCATGACGGCACTGCCACGGCGGGAGACGTTGAGGTTGCGCGAGAGCCAAAAACCGCGCGTCAGGATGCCAAAGCGTTCCTGACTGCTCATATCGACGGGATTCCATACGTCACTCCCCGAGGCCGGGTCGTGCGGCACCGCGTAATACGTCGCCAGGCGTTCGTTGAGCATCGACACGGGCGAATTGAAAAGGCGATCAAGCGAACCCTGCCCGTCCTGAAGGCTCCACAACACGTAGCGTTGCCCCTCCTGGATCATAAGCTCATCAATGCTCGGCTGCGCAATGCCCGCGCTGCCTGCGGCCCCCGCGCTTCCCATCGTCCCCGGGGAGCCCCCCATCGAAATGTCTGGCAGGCCAAACCATTCCAGCGTGAACTTCCTGAGCCCTTGCTGAGCGCGAACGTCTGAGAACATCCGCTTAACTACTTCCTGCACGGGCGCACCGAGCATCTGCCCCACCTCCGATGCAAAATTGGCTTCGCCCCAGATGGTGCCCGCCAAAAAGAGCGCCACGTCACCTCTGCCTGCAGGACACGCGCGCGGTGTGATGACCGGTATCGGTGGCATCACAGGGATGGGCGGGCCCTTCATGGGACCTGGATTTGTGATCGTACCGCCCACGCCCATGCCGGGAAAAATTGGGCGGCCGCCGCTAGCGCTAGAAAAGGCTCCGCCGGTTCCCAGTGTACTTCGCGCGCCGCCCGTGAGCGCTACGGGGCCATCTGGTTCCTCGATGAGTGCCTGTCCGCCACACCCAACACCAATGCTTCCCCCTAAAATGGCGAAAGCAAGTGCACAACCGCGCCTAGTCTTACTGCTCAACCCCAGTCCCAACCTCTTCATCATGCCCGAGCCTACCACAACGCACCGCACGATCGCTGCTCAAACCTTCCTAGGCTTGGTTCGCCGGTAAACGGCCTTGGCATTCTTGTACATCACCTTGTCGCGCACCAGGATTCCATGGGGCGCCAAGAACTCCTCCGCCAGGCGGATCTGCTCTCCGAACTCCCCACCCAAATCCGACACTGGCCAATTGCTTCCCCAAATCAAACGATCGGGCCCAAAAGCGCTCAACAATACGTCGAAATGCGCCTGATACGCCGCCAGATTCATGGGGGATTTCCAGCTCCTATCCTCACTCGGACTCTGGGTATACATGTCGAAGAACGACGAGAACTTGATGAAAATGTTCGGATGCCGATCGGCAAGGCGCCGCATCTCAAGCTCCCACTCGGGGCTCGGATCGGCCCCGCTCGCACCCGCCAAATGATCGAGCACGATACGAAGGTTGGGTGCTGCCGCTGCTAACTTGGAAACGAGTGGCTTCGGATTGAGCGTGCGCCGGCTCACGATTTCCATCAGCAGTCCGCACTTTTCGATTTCGCGCACCTGCGTGAGCTGTGTATCATCCAATGTGAGGGTCGGGCTCCACAAGAAGCAGCGCACCCCCACCACCTTCTTCTGCTTCGCGAGTTCGGCTAGGTTTTTCGAGAATTCAGGCGATCCAATCTCCAGCTGGGCGACGACGAAAGGAAAAAACGGATCTGGGTTGACCCACTCCAACACCTTCAGATTATCGTCATGCACAGGGCTCGCTTCTACAATCCCGCAACCGACAATTCCGTACGGTTTTGCGAGCGCCTTGTAGTCCTCCGCCAGCACGTCGCGGTACAAGAGCTTTTGCTTCTTCGCGGGCCACGGGGCGCCACCCGGACGCGTCACCTGATAGAGGTGGATGTGGGTGTCGATGATGGGGCGCGTCTTCGGAGCCGCGGAGGCTTTGGCGTTGGCAGTCTTCTTAGGCATAGCAAAAGAGCCGATAACACACGGGGATGGGACAGCACCAGGACTTGCAGGACACAATGGCCTTGGGTGGCGGGCGTTACCACTTCGTGCCCTGCGGGCTCGGAAGCTTTCCGAAATCGATCGCTAGCGCACTTTTGGATTGGGTGGTCCCACAGTAGCCTGCTGCCCCATGCAACGCGATCTTGAGGAGGAGAATCGAACCCTGCGCGAGCGCGTTGTCCAGCTTGAACAGGCTTTGGCTTCAGGCGTCGACCCGATCTTACGGGCGCTCAGCGAACACGCGGCGTCGTACCTCTCGGTTCTCACACCGGAGGGTCGCTTTCTAGCGGTGGGGCGACCTTCTGAGGCGTTCGGTTCAGTGGTGGGGCGCAGTGTCTTTGAATTCGTTGAGCCGAGCTCGGCGGAACGCATGCGTGAGGTATTCGCGCGCGTTGTGCAAACGCGTCAACCAGAGCGCTACGAGAGCGTCGGTTACGGCGAAGACGGGACACCGGGACACACCTATCTCACCCGTGCCATCCCGTTGTGCGAAGGCGATGATGTTCATGCCATCGTGCTCGTACCGATGAACATCACCGACCATGTGCGGCTTGAGCGTTCTCTCGCAGACAAAGAAGAGTCGCTTCGTTTTGCAATCGAAGCGTCGCGGATGGGACTCTGGTCGTGGGACTTGGCGACCGATGAAATTGTGTGGAACGACAGGCTAAGGGAAATATTTGGGACGGAAGGCACCCCCCAAAACTACCAACCCTACCTTGAGCTCGTTCATCCCGACGACCACCAGCTCGTGCAACACACGGTGGAGCAAGCGCTCGAATCCGGTGTGTTTGCCACCTTTGAACACCGGCTGGCACCCAGTGGGACCCTTGGAGAACGCTGGGTCCTGGCGGCAGGCACCGTCGTTAAGGACAGCGACGGTAAGAATATTCGCCTGATGGGAGGTGCCTTTGACATCACCGAACAGAAGCGCCTTGCCCTACAGAATCAACGTGCAGAGCGCGTGGAATCCATCGGTCAGCTGACCGCGGGCATGGCTCATAATTTCAACAATTTGCTGGCCGTTATCATGCCGAACCTGGAGATGGAGCTCGCTCGTAACAAGCAGAACGTGGCTCTCACCGCTGCATTGGACGCTTCGCTCCAAGCGCGAGACCTAGTGAAAAATCTGTTGTCCCTCACGCGGCGTGACGAATCCGTTAGCGAAGGCCGCGCTGATCTACTCGCAGTGGTCGCTCGGGTGATGAACATCTGCCGCGCCACGTTTCCCCGAGAAATCGAACTGAGAAACGAAGTCCGAGCGGGCCTCGGTCATGTTTCAATGGCGCCAAGCGTGCTGCAACAGGTACTCTTGAATCTATTGTTCAACGCAAGAGACGCCATTTTGGCCTCATCCGGCACACAGCACGAGATTGTCGTCAGCGCCGAGCGGCTGTTGGCTGAAGACCCTGCCGGAGTGATTGAGCTCCACGTCAGAGACACCGGAATCGGCATGAGCGATACGGTGCGCGCTCGAGTATTTGAGCCATTTTTCACAACCAAGCCGCCCCTCAAAGGCAGTGGCCTTGGGCTCGCTAGTGCCGCCGAACGGGTGCGCGAGGCGGGCGGGACGTTGCGCTGTGAAAGCACTCCCAATATTGGAACGAATTTCGCGCTGCAGCTTGCGCACGTAGGTCCTCCAACCGCGGAAACGACCGCCCCCCCAGTACTGGAGCAATCGAGCCTAGCAAATGAAACGCTACTCCTGGTCGACGACGAACCGCTCGTGCGCAGTGTCCTACGCCGGCTGCTTGAGCAAGATGGCTATCAGATCCTAGAGGCCGCAAGTGCCGAAGAAGCACGAGCCGTTCTGAAACGAGGGATCAAGGTCGACCTGCTCATTCTTGATCAATCGATGCCAGGCGAGACTGGGACACAGGCACAGCCATCCCTTCGCACTCTCACAGCTGCGCCTATGTTGCTCTTTTCGGGCATGGCCCCCGAATTGCCCCCGGGCTTTGCTGGGATCCTCGAAAAGCCAGCTCGTTACGAGGAACTTCAGCGCGTGGTGCGTCAGGCGCTCGCTGAACGCGGACCGGAGTGAAGACTCCCGGACAGAGTCTTCGCCCCGAAGCTCTGGAAAAGTGGTGCTTATCGGCCTAATCGCGCGTATCTTGCTGGGAATCGTATTCAAGCTGTCTTCACTTTCTAACTCTGAACCCTTGTCGTGGCTGAGGAAGGGCCTACACCCACTTCGTGACCAAGGCGACCGACATCGACGTCTTCCAGTACCTGGATTACCGGGCGTTCCTTCGGGATTGGTACGCAGGGCTGAACCGTGCTGGCCGAACCTTTTCGTACCGAGCGTTCGCACGGCGAGCAGCTCTGAAGTCGCCTAACTACCTAAAGCTGGTGATCGACGGAAGCCGCAACCTCTCTAAGCCAATGGCGGAGAGGTTTGGTCGCGCGTGCGGGCTTGACGAGGAGGCGACAAGTTACTTCGCAGATCTGGTTGGCTTCAATCAGGCAGGTACCCAACAAGAACGCAATCAATGCTACGGGCGGCTCACCAGCTTTCGAAAATATCGTCAAGCTCACAAATTGGACTTGGCGCACGCCGCGTATCATTCGGCCTGGTTCATCCCAGCGGTCCGTGAGTTAGCGGCAAGCCGCGGTTTCAAAGATGATCCGGAGTGGATTGCGGCCCAGCTACTGCCCCCGGTCTCGGTGACGGACGCGCGCCGTGCGTTGGACGTGCTCTTGGAGCTTGGAATGCTGGCACGAAACGACGGCAAAATAGTGCAAAGCGATGCGTTGGTCTCCACCGGGCCCGAAACACGCGGCCTCCACATCACCTCATTTCACAGAGTAATGACTGAACGAGCCATCGCTTCAATCGATATTGTCGTACCCGAGGAGCGGGATATTTCCTGCCTCACCCTGAACGTTGGCGAAGATGGACTTCGACGCGTCAAGGCTCGGATCCAGAGATTTCGGCGTGAGCTTTTAGACCTCTCAGAACTCGAGGATGATCCGTGTCGGGTGATCCAGATCAATTTTCAACTCTTCCCGCTGTCGCTGGAAGTGCGGGCGGAGGGGGTAGCCAAATGAAAAGGTTCGTTATTTGCTTAACTTTAGCGTGCGGGGGCTGCGCCGGCACGGAGACGGGCAACCCCAACGCTCCTTACAGCACCGCAGAACTACTACTCAACGCTCGTTCCAGTAATAATCAAGCCGTGACGCTGCGCCAAGCGGGCGGCGCCGTGGTGGTCGAGCAGGCGTGGCTCACGCTAGATACCTTAAGCTTCCGCGAAGGCACCGATTGCACCGTTCCGAACGAGTCGCTTTCCACACCCCAAATTGGGTTGGGCGATCATTCAGGACCCGATGCGCTGCGACTCAACATCAACGTAAAGCCTGGCAGCTACTGCCAAGCGACGGCGACATTCATGAACGGGCAAGTGGAGAAGCCGCTGGGCGCTCCGGAGCAAGTACTCGACCACTCCATTGTGATCGTGGGTCGACTAGAGGACGGTACACCTCTAACCATCGCTAGCAACTTCGCCGCCCCTGTGCAGCTTGATGCGACTCAAGGAGCGTTCGAGTGGGGAACGGATTCGAGTGCGCTCCTTGTTGAGTTTGATCTGGCCGTGTGGCTCAAAGCTATTGACCTTGCGGGCGCCGTGCGCGATCCCGTCCTCGGCATCGTTATCGATGAGCTCAACAATCAATCTGCGCTCACGACGTTCGAAGGGAACGTAGCGCCAGGGGTCACACTCTACCGCGACATTGCCGGGAACGGTGACGTCGATCCCGGGGACATCAAGGCAGCGGAGGTCTCCTTATGACTCCGGCATTCTAAACTAAAGATTAACGTCGATTGACCGCATCCGCTCAATGACTGCCCCTAAACGGGGACAGAATGGGTTTCTTTGTCCAAAGACGGTCACTGAACCGCAAAGATTTGCGACTTGGGACAGCTTTGTCCGAAGTGCAAAATGACCAAACCAAACATCAACCAAAACCATCAAACCCTAGGACAAATCACATGAAAACGCAAACAAAACTAGCCGCCTTGCTGCTTGCAGCAGCGCTTCCAACAACGCTCCTCGCCTGCAGTAGCGACGATGACAATAGCCCCGCACCCCCCTCCGCCCTTGGCACTGGTGGGACAAACACAGGCGGCACAAACACAGGCGGGAAGTCCACCGGTGGTTCGATGACTGGCGGGATGCCAGGAACAGGAGGGACGCCCGCAACGGCTCAAACCATTGTCGACGTTGCGGTTGCCAATGGCAACTTCAAGACGCTGGTAGCGGCCGTCACGAAGGCGGGTCTCGCTGACACGCTTTCGGGTCCTGGACCCTTCACCGTGTTCGCGCCCACCGACGCTGCCTTTGCAGCGCTTCCGGCGGGTGTGGTGGACGGGCTCAGTGCCGCGGCGCTTGCTGACATTCTCAAGTACCACGTCGTCAGCGGTAAAGTACTTGCTGCAGACGCAGTAACTCTGACCACGGCAGCCACAGTCAACGGCGCCTCGATGAAGCTCAACGTCGCCGATAGCAAGCTCTACTTGAATGGCCTCACCGAAGTCACAATGACCGATATTCAGGCCTCGAACGGCGTGATCCATGTCATCGACAGTGTGCTCTTCCCCGCTGCGTTTCCCGGCAATATTGTCGATGCGGTCAAGGCGCATCCGCGATTGAGCACACTTGGGGGTGCTGTCACGGCCACTGTGGCAACGGCTCTTTCTGCTCCAGACCGCACCTTGTTCGCTCCGGTGAACAGCGCGTTCGTGGGCGTCACGCTGCCCCAGGATCCGGCCGCGCTCGAAGCCATCCTCACCTATCATGCCCTCGCTTCGATCGCACCAGCCGCCCAAGTGGTCGAATTGGCTTCTGCGAAGACTGCGAATGGTGCCTACGTGGGTATCAAGACCGCGGCCGGCGTGAAGCTGAACGACAGCACCAAAGATGTGGATGTCATCTACACGGACTTCACCACCTCAAATGGTGTGATCCACTTGCTCGACAAGGTGCTCATTCCACCGGGAAATATTGCTGAAGTGGCGACTGCGGCAGGCCTCACTAAGCTCACCGCGGCGCTTGGTCTGGCAGATGTTCCGGGTACCACCACCACTTTCGCCGCCGCCCTTGCGGGAGATGGTCCGTTCACTGTGTTCGCGCCCTCGAACGCCGCGTTCGATGCCATCCCTCAGGCTGGCTTCGGTGCGGATCTGGCAAAAGTTCTGGGCAACCACGCCATTTCAGGCGTGGTGGATTCTAAGGCCGTCCTGAAGGCGATTACCGACAAGGTCTCGCCCGATACTATTAGCAACGCGACGGACAAGAAGTTGGCGCTCGCTCTGGTGGGCAACGACATTCTCATCAATCGCATGGTCAAGGTGACGGCAACCGATATTCCAGCAAAGAACGGCGTGATTCACCTCGTGGATTCGATCATTCTGCCGAGCGACGTGGCCTTCCCGGGTAACTTCGTCCAAGCACTTTCGGCGTATCCGCAGTTCTCATCGCTCGTTAGCGCCGTCACAGCCGCCGATGCTGGTGTCGCCACCGCCCTCACAGGCTCGGGACCACTCACACTTTTTGCCCCTGGAAATGCGGCATTCGCTGGTATTGATGTCACCCAAAACCTAACCAACACGCTTCTCTATCACGTCTTGCCCCTCGCAGCAGACAGTACGTTCGTGGTTGCGAACTTCGCGACGCCCGCGGCGACTGCAACAGCAGAAGGCAAGAACGTCACCGTGGATGGCACCCTGCTCAAGGTCAACGACAGCAACATCGTTCGGGTCGATCTAAGGGTGTCGAACGGTATTGTTCACATCCTCGACAAGGTGCTCACGCCCCCCGCCATCTGAGCGTACACTCCGCGACATCGCTGAATAGCCCGAACCCCCGGCACTTCTCACGAAGACCGGGGGTTCACTTTGTCGAGCCCCGGCCATAAACTTAGACATAATACAAACAACACCTACTCACCTGGCTTTCTTGAACGCCTGACAAACAGCCCCATCGGCACGAGAAACTGAAGCCTAAATAACTAATATTATTGTATAATCTGCTATTCTCCGAAAAATCTCCGCTCTCCCCCTTGACGTAAACAGAACCGAGACAATACTTAGACACATGCTACCCAGTGTCGAAGTTTTCTACGATGGTGACTGCCCCCTGTGCTCGCGAGAAGTCACATTCCTGAGGGCTCGTGCACATCGGGGTGAAATCAAATTTACGGATATCGCGGCGCTCGGATTTGACCCTGACCCCCTTGGTTTCACCCAAGCGGAGATGATGTCGGAGATACGAGGTCGAGCTCGGGATGGGCGGTTCATCTCGGGAGTTGAGGTGTTCCGACAAATGTACGCCGCGGTGGGTTTCACAAGGCTCGTGAAGCTGTCGCGCCTAGCACCTATCGATTGGCTCCTTCGGGTGGCGTACCGAGCATTCGCACGGAATCGCCTGAAACTTACAGGACGTTGCGACGCCGTGTGCAGCGTGACCCCAAACACCCCCTCTCCCAAGACAATCAAGGCTCGTGTTTAACGAGTGATGAATAAGGAAACGATATCATGAGCTACCAATATAATTCGGGCCTCGCCCATTACATCACACGCGTCAACACGACGCCGAAGCTGGAACGCGAAGAAGAACGAGCACTTGCAGTTCGCTGGCAGCAGCACCGCGATCAGGCTGCGGCGAACCGATTGATTGAGGCTCATTTGCCGTTCGTGGTCGCCATGGCGAAGCGCTACCAACGCTACAACGTTCCCCTCGCGGATCTGATTGGGGAGGGCAATTTTGCGTTGCTGGAAGCGCTGGATCGCTATGAGCCGGAGCGCGAACTGCGTTTCGTCACGTACGCCACTTTTTGGATCCGTGCCCGAATTGTCGGGGTTGTACTCAAGAACTTCAGTGTGGCAAGGAGTGGGCGAGGCGCGCTCAAAAGCCGCATTTTCTTCAAGCTCCGACGCGAGCGAGCCAAGAGCATGAGTCAGTTTGGGGATTCTCAACAGGCACTCGAAGACATGGCGCGAACGCTCGCCATGCCGGTGGATAAGGTTCGTGAGCTGCTGAGACAAATCGACAATACGGACGTTTCTATAGACCTGCCCCAAGGAGCAGAAGGGGCCTCGCTACTCGAGAGTTTGGCTGGCGCCGACACCTCCCAAGAAGCCAGCATCTCCCACTCACAAAACGCCGAGTTCCAAAAGAAGCTGATCGCAGAAGCCCTGCAGTGCCTCGACAAGCGCGAACGTTACATCGCTGAGGCTCGACTCTTGGCAGATTCGGACAAGGAGGTCACGCTCGCGGAAATTGGCAGAAGGCTTGGTGTGTCTCGTGAACGCGTTCGACAACTCGAAGAACGCGCCAAAGCAAAACTCCGAGCAGCGGTAGAGCACATCGCCTCGGCACTCGGCCGAGACGCCCGGGAGTCTCTGACTGCGGCCTAGCTGTCGGGCAGCCCGGCCACGCGGCAGAGCGTCGCAAAGCCATCCTCTGTCCCCGGCCAGTGCCGACGAACCGCTGCAGCTCCCGCGCGGCGAACCAGCGAGCGCAAGACCCAGCAGACGATGATGGCGTCGTCGGCATAGCCGATGACGGGGATGAAGTCCGGGATGAGATCGAAGGGCATCGCCAGATAGGCGAGGAGGAGCCACAGCCGAACGCGCACTCCTCGAGGGAGAGCCTTGTCTCCGGCGAGACGCCCGAGGAGTCGAAGGGTATCCGGAAGGATCCGAAGCGCCTCCCGCAACAGCGAGCCCTTCGGGCGAACGCGAAGGAGGAGCAGGACCAGGATTCCCCATGCCACCACCAAGGCGATCGCGATGCCGATGAGGGTTCCCTGCAGCATCACGAGGCTCCTGCAGATGTCGGAGGATGAAGGCGTCCGAGTGCCAGCTTGCCCGCAATAAGGACCAGCCCGCCCGCCGCGACTCCGGCGAGGACATCGGTCGGCCAGTGAACGCCCAGGTAAACGCGAGAGATTCCGATGAAGAGGATGAGAAAAGGCGTGCCGATGTAGAGAGGCAAACGAAACCTCGGCTGCAGTTGAGCGACGATAAGCGTGGTCATGCCGTAGACGGCGGTCGAGAGCATCGCGTGACCGCTCGGGAAGCTGTAGCTCTCCGGAGCTACAATTTCCAAGATAAGATCAGGTCGCGACCGATGGAAGAACAGCTTCAGAAGAACGTTCAGGCCTTCGGCGACCGCCGCGACAGCCACGAGCACCCCGACGACGGCGCGCCTTCGATGTTGAAGTCCCCACGTTGCAACGAGTGCCACGACGCCGATAACCACGGCGCCCGAACCGAGGAAGGTAAAGGCGCGCATCACCCCGTCCAACGTCGGAGAATCGAAATCGTGCAGCCAGAGACTCACCGAGTGATCAAACGGAGTTGCCTCCCCTTCGAGTACCTCCTCGGCGATCTCGAGAAAGGCAAGCGCAGCGGCAGCACCGGCGGCGAGCGCAACGGCCGTGCGCATTGAAAGCGAACCTCGAAGCTTCGAGATCAGGTCGGCAGCGCTCATCGCGCATCGGTTCCCGACGCTACCGCGAGGGCCATCGCTCACGAGCGACCTACAGCTGCTTTACGGCGCACGTCCTAGACAGTCTACGACGCGCGCCTTAGATGGGTCAAACGCCGTTGTCATCGGCTTCGCACCCCAAGCGAGGGTCTATGGCAGGACGCCACCAACGAGACAATGTCCCCCGCCAGTCGCTTCACTCTGGCGGGGGGCGTCGACTCCTGGAGGGCTAGGCTTATTGCTGAATTTGGAAACCGAAGCGGTGCGCCTTGCCAGTGATTTTATCACCTGCTGCGCTCTTTCCCATGTCGGTAGGCTCGTAGCTGAGTATGAGCTTGGCGAAGTAGTCTTTGATCACGTACGCGACAAATCCTTCGGAGATACTCAGCGAGAATGTCCGCGTTAAACTCCGTCACGTCGTTCTTCGCGTCACGGATAGGCTTGAACCCTTTTGCGCGCCTTAGAGCCTTGAGGTCAACAGTTGTTCAGCCGCCAGCAGCCCAGAACTTGCCGCAGCCCCCATGCTGCACGGCGCACCCACCACCAAATCGCCGGCAACGGCCAATCTCCCCCTTGATTCTCGGGAAAGCCGCACGGGATCGACCCCAACCCGCTCCAACCCGCCAAGATCTGACTGCAACGAAACAGGGAAGCGTGAACCTGGAGACGCCAGCAACTCGCCATCGAGCTCCAGCAAAAGCGGTGCACGGTAAGCCAGCTCCAGGCCTAGCGTGCTCGGCTCTGCCAGAGAACCTGTGAGGACAATGCCGCCTGCCGCGACGCCGCCGGTTGCCAGAATGGCGGCATCGGCAATAATTAGCGCATTTTTTCCGTCGCGACCGGCGACGCTCAGCTCAACCCCGCTTGCCACAAGGCTCACCTCGCTCAGCTGGCCCAGCTCCGGAACAAGCCCCAGCTGCGCCAACAATCGACCGCGCGCCTGTGACCAACGCACGCCGGCAGCACCGCCAGGACGGGACGCTGACTCCCCCACCGGAACTTGGAGCCGCGAACTCAAGCCCACTGCCACATCTTCGACGAGCCCCAGCCACGGCCCCAAGAGCCAGGCGTCTCGCTTTTCCAGCTCCGCGAGTTGCGATGCAAGCCACTCCGCGCGTTCGGGCTCATCCTGCAATGCCGCAAAATCCGCCGCCGGAATGCGACGCTCCGCGTTGGATCCCAATCCGCTGACGGCCACCGCCACAAATCGCGTGTGCGTCTGCACGGCCCAAGCCTGCTCATTCAGCACGCCCGCCATCAATTCCCCATCCCAATCGTCTCGTCCGAGATCGGCAACACCGATGGTCTTGCCCGCCAGTTGAGAGAGATCCAAAAGCGCCCGATCCGCGGCGAGGCTGCGCGTGATCTGCCCCTGGGAGGTCACGTTCCATTCCCCCTGCCAGGCCCGCCACAGATCCATCTCTTGAACGAAACCGTGAACCGCCGGAGCCAAGACCTCAGGAGCGCCGTACACCATTCCAGAGGCAAACTCACTCGAGCCAGCCCGCTGCTCGATTAACGTTACCTGAACGCCGCGTTTCACGAGAGCCCACGCCGCAGCCACGCCTGCCACCCCGCCACCCACCACAACGACACGCGCAAGCGTCATTTATGCCCCAATTCGCTCGCCAGGCAAGCCAGGGCGAACGCTTCTTGCCGGGCCTGTTGGGGTCCAAGCGTGGGCAGTCTGCGCCGGGCAGCCCCTCTCAAGAACGTGAGGCCCATTTGGGTTCCGACACTGGGTGCTTGTTGGGTTGCGTGCGCCACGATGCGCCCACAGGCGAGTGCACAACGCATCCCACCACACGCACCCTGCCCGAGGCGCGTGCGCCGCGACACATCTTCAACATTGACGGCCCATTCGTGCTCCACCACATAGCGGATCTCCGCTTCGGTGACGGGCTCACACGGACAGACCACTGCGGATTCTCTTGGATTCCGCTGCATGCGCTGAAGCACGCGGCGACTCCGATCACCGTGCCGATATTCCAAGCGAGTTGCCGTGACCGCCTCCATGCCGCCTTCAATCACGAGCGCCATGGGATCGACGGATTCGCTGCCTCCCGGCAAGGCGCTCGTGTGGCTGGTGCAGGCCTCAGATTTGCCAAAAACCCGGCAAATTTCGTCCACCATCTCAGCCGCAAACAGGCGATAGCTGGCGAGCTTTCCGCCAATCATCGAATACAGGCCGGGTGCGCCCGAGTCGGCGTGATCCACGATCTCGTGCTCACGCGAAAGCTCATCTTCAGTGGGCCCCCAAGCATGGAGCGTTGGCCGCACCCCGCCCCACGTGCCGATCGCTCGCGCTTCCGCAATGCTCGGGAACACACGTTCAATGGCCTGAAACAGATAACGCACCTCATCGTGAGTCGCCAAAACATCGTCGGGGTCGCCGTAAAAATCATCATCCGTGGTGCCGAGCACGCTCATGTTTTGCCAGGGCATGAGGAACACTTGGCGCCCATCAATGGCGTTGCAAACGATCGCGTAGTTGGTGAGCCGTCGATCTAAAAAGACGTGAATGCCCTTGCCCGGTCGGATCGGGGCACTTTTGGCGTCGAGCTTGCCCAACGTCGCCGTGACGGGAGCCCAGGCGCCGGTCGCGTTCACCACGATTCGGGCTGAAATCCGGCCAGTTTCCCCCGTGATGGTGTTGTGATAGCGGACTCCCGTGGCGCGGCCTTGGTCCGCACGCAGGATTTCCGTCACCGTCGTATGATTGAAGAATTGCGCGCCACGCTCCACGGCATCCGTCACGTTGGCGGTGCACAAACGCACGCCATCGATACCCCATTCGTCGAAGGTCACGCCACCCTGGGTTTCAGCAAGGCCTGGCTCCAGTGTGGCCAACTCAGCTGCCGTGAGGCGAGCGTGTGGTTTTCCGTGTTTCAGCGGTTGATAATCATCGTACAGATCGAAGAAAGCATCGTAGGCCGTGAGCGTTAGCTTAGAGAGCAGCCCGCGCTTTCCGTACATCGGCACCAAGAACGGGATCCGAAATAGCAGGTGCGGTGCGATCCTTTGGATATGGCCGGAATCCAAGCACGAGCTGCGGGTCACGTCCGGGTTGTGGCTGAGGTAGCGAGGGCCCCCGTGAATCATCCCGCTCGAATTGCCGCTGGCACCAAAACCGACATCGTTCCGTTCAAAGAGTGCGACGCGCAAACCACGCAGTGCGGCATCGCGTGCCACTCCCGCTCCGTTCACTCCTGCTCCGATCACCACGATATCGACGTCGGTGTCCATCGAGATTTCTGGGCCTTGAGTGGGCATGCAGCAAGCTCGACGTTACGGGCGCGCTTCGGTGATGGCTAGGATTTTCGGTCACCTCGCGCCGTGTGGCTCCTACGCTGAGCGAACCTCTGCCGGTTTGTTGGCCCAGCTTACGCTTCGCCGCTAGCTGCATCCTATGAAGCCCAGCCTGTTCGCGGCGACGATTATGGCCTGTGCGTGCCTCGGTTCATGGGCAGCCAACGCGAAAGCTGGCGCGCCTCCCGTCCTCGAAGAATCGGCCCAGCTGGAAGGGCGCCCGCGCGTGCTCCTCACGCAGCTTTCCTTTCCGCAAGATCTGCCCGACGCTCCGCTTCTTGAGCGCCACCTGCGGAGCTCGCTCGCACGCCATGCTCGCCGTATGGACTGGGGCGTGGGGCGGGGACACAAGATTGAATACAAATTCACGGTGGAACTGCTCGAGGTTGAACGCCAAGGCAAGCTGCTACGCGTGAGCTGTCGCGCGATGGGCTCGCTTCCCAAAGGCAAGCGCGCCAGAAGTGAAATCTCGTTCGGAGGCGACCCCCAATCCCGCGAGAAGCTCATACGGCGGGTGATGGATATCGTCGCGGAAGGCATAATTGGCCGGCTGGCAGAGATGGAGCGCGCCCGGAGGGGGCAAAATTAGGCCGCATCGGCTATGCTTCAGGGATGCAGCCAGCAGGAGATCCCGCCGAGAGAGAGCTCATCGAACGCTTCGCAAACGTATCCGCCCGCTTGAGCCGAGAGTTCGGCCAGCGTGCGATGATTCTTCCAAACGCTGAGTTCTTTCCCGATACCTACGTGGGCGATGCCGAGAGCGTTCAACGCTTGCTCTCGCGTTTGCAGCAACATGCCGGGATGCAGGACATGCCTATCCAACTCGCCCTGCTCGCACCTGATCTGGAAGGCGAAGTAGCGCCGAGCCAATGCGGTTCCGGCGGCTGTGGTCCAGCTGCGGTGGGAGCCAGCTTTCAACGCGTTGTCGATCAAGGCGAGAGCTGGCAGCTCAATGTCGCGCTGCCCGAGTTGCTCCACCCCGTTGCACTAACGGCCGAGTTAGCGCGTGCTTTAGGCCTGATTTTCCTTTTGGAAACCCACGAGCCAGGGACGCCGATTGAAGAGCCCCTCGACATCACGAGCGAGCTCGTGGCCGTCCAGCTCGGCATGGGGCCGCTTCTGCTGCTTGGCTCTTATATCTACGCCAAAGGCTGCGGTGGGCCGCGCATCTCGCAGGTCACGAGCCTCGGGCCGTCCGAGTTAGCACTCGCCACGGCGCTGTTTGGCGCCATTTCGGCAACTCCCGCCAAAGTCGTGCTCCGCGTGTTGCCCGTGACCCAGAAGGAAGCCTTCGACGAAGCCTGGCTGCTGGTCCGCTCAAATCCCGAGCTGATCGCGAGCCTCAAGCACAGTCCAGAACTCGTGGCACTCGGGAATTTTCAGCTTGAAGCGCGACGCAGCTGGCTCGGACGCTGGCTCGCGCCCAAGACTGTCAGCGAAGAATCAGCGTTTTTGTTGGGTGAAAGAAGCACCGCACCGCGCCCACCGGCACGGAAACCGAAGAGCTCCCAACATGACGAGCTCAAATCGCTGGTGAACGACGCATTCGATCGCAGCTAAGCTGAGCTGAATGGCGATTGCACAAGGCAGCTGCCCGAACTGCGGGGCACCCATCGAATTCGCGCTCGGCGCCTCGTTGGCGAAGGTGTGCGAATTCTGCAAGTTCACGGTCGTCCGCACCGATCGCGGCCTGGAGCACCTCGGCAAGGTAGCTGCGCTTGCGAATACGCCCTCGTTGGTCGCCGTGGGCGACGAAGGCAGGCTCGCGGGGCGCCCCTTCAAGGTCATGGGGCGTGTTCAACTCGATCACGGCCTCGGGCCTTGGGATGAATATTATCTCTCCTTGAATCACGGTGCAGAGTGGGGCTGGCTCGCTTACGCGGAGGGTCAGTGGCAGCTCACCTATTCGGCGCCGGAGGTGCGTGGGCCGGCCTTCGCGCAGCTCACCCTCGACCAGGACGTTGACCTCGGTCATGCGGGCCGCTTCCGCGTGAATGAGCTCAAGAGCGCCACCATTGTCTCCGCCGAGGGCGAACTCCCCGAAAAAACGCTACCTGGCAGCGTTCGCTTCTATGCCGATCTCTCAGGCACCCAGCACCGCTTTGCGACCCTGGATTATGGGCCCGAACGGGGCGCGCCCGAAGCCTTCGTCGGTATCACGCTAGCCGAGACCGAGCTTCACGTAGCGGCTGCGGGTCCGCGCACCGTCCAAAAGATAAAGACCACCAGCATCCGTTGCCCCAATTGTGGCGGTGATGTTCCCAAGCTGAGCGGTGAGCGAGCGCAACGGCTTGGCTGTCCGTACTGCGGCGCCCTTTCTGACATCGCCACCCAAAAAATTGTCGCGACTCAGGAAGCCGCGGCGAAAAAAACCGATATCCCCGTGGGCTCGCAAGGCAGCTTCGAAGGCATTCCGTACATCTGCGCGGCTTATCTGCGACGCGGGACGGAATTTGAAGGTGAGCCTTACAGCTGGGAAGAATACTTGTTGTTTGCTCCGGGCGTGGGTTTTCGTTGGCTCGTCAAAGATCCGGAGGCGGGTTGGGCCTGGATCTCACCGGTGAATTCGGCGGAGATCGACACCTCCGCTAGCCCGCGGGCGCTCAACTGGGAAGGTCGCAATTATCGCCTAAAATACAGGAACCGCGTGCGCGTGGAGTACGTCTTAGGCGAGGTGTACTGGCTATGCTCGGTGGGCGAAGAAACACGCTCCGCAGACTATGTTGTGGGGCGCTTCACGCTCTCGCGCGAGGAATCACCGGGGGAGGTGCGCTATTCCTCAGCCAAACCCATAGCCTGGGGCTTGATTGCGCAAGCCTTTGGGCTACCGCTCAGATCGGCTGGCGCCGACACGCCGAAGGCCGGGAGCAGCGGCGGCACCGAACTCACAGGATCCGTGATTGCGTTTAGCGTGATCGTGATTGTCCTGATTGTGGTGGTCTCGGCCTTGTCGGACGACACTGATGGTCGCTATGGGGCGCCTGGCTCGCCCGGTTCGGGTTTCTCGCGCGGCTCCGGGATCTACTTTGGTGGAAAGTAGCCCAGCTTCCCCCGATCGAGCCAATCACGAGACCGCCGTCGCGCTCACACGCTTCACGCTGCCGGCCGTGAGCCTGCTCGGGATTTCACTGTTTGAAACGCTGATTCGCGTGCCAGCCCTGCACCTTGAGCCGGGTCCGGCTGCTGATTCCACGTGGTTTGACGCTGTCGTGTTCGCCACCTTCGCAGCAGGCATTCTCTTCGCGTGGAAGCGTGAGCTGGAGTATCTGTTGTTACCCATCTGGCTCGCGTTCGCCGCGGTCTTCTCTGGACTTTCGGGAGTCTTTTGGAACCTTTGGCTCGCAAATTCAGCGCTCTTTCTATTCTATTTGGCCTATGCCGCCGTCGGCGGGGCGCTGTTTGGCGTAGGGCTGGTGGTGAGCTCTCGCTTTCTGAAGCTGGCGCTGGCGGGCGCCTTGGTCGAACGGGCATGCGGACCACTGCGCCTGTTCTTGGTGGTTGGCGGCAGCATCCTTTTGTTTCTGGCGTTGCAGACCCTGGGGCCGTTGCGTGCCGGAGCGATCTTGGGGACGCTGCTCGGAGCCGCAAGCCTCGGCGCGCTGGGAACGCTTAAACGCCTGGAGCTTGGAGCGATCCCATTGGCCCGGGCATTGCCCACGTGCACGCTCGTGCTACTCGTGGTGTTCCTGAGTGGGCTGTGGTGGCTCGAACGCTGGGTTCCGGCGCGGGCACTTTTGGCTTACCAGAACACGGTCTTGCTGTATCGCGAAGGGCCACGGGGGAGCGTGGCGTTGACGGCAGGGGAAAAGCAATTCCAGCTGTTCACCAATGGGCTGTTGCGTGTTTCAGCCGTTGATGAACGGAGGTATTTTGAGAGCCTCGTGCATCCCGCGCTGGCGCTTCTGCCCAAGCGCTCACGCGTCTTGTTGCTCGGCTCGGGCGATGGCTTCGGGCCTCGGGAAATCCTGCGCTACCCGGAGCTACGCGAGCTGTGGCTGCTGCCAGAAAGCCCTGATTTATTGCAGCTTTCACGCAACGTGCGCTGGCTTGAGCGACGCAGCGAGCACGCCCTTTGGGACCCGCGAATTCGAGTCGTGGGTGAGGAAGCTCTCGTATGGCTGCAATCCAACCCACAAAAATTCGATGCCATCATCGTTGATCTGGCTGACCCCCGCGACACCATCATCGGCAAGTATTACACGCGCTTCTGCTTTCAGTTGCTCCGTGAACACTTGACACCCGGGGGTATCATCGCGCTGCAAGCCACAGCGGCCCAATCGCCCACTCAAGTTCTCTCCGATATAGTTGCCACCCTGAATGCAGCGGGGCTCAGCACGCTGGTCTACTCCGCGCCTGTCCCCAGCTTGGGGCTCTGGAATTTTGTACTCGCGAGTCCAAACCGCGCGGCCTTGAGTGCGGTACCACGCCGTCTCCCGGAAGGGCTCAGCTACTTAGACTCAACGACGCTCCAGTCGCTCTTGGAAACAGCGCGCCGCGAAACCCCCAAAATTAGCAGCGGGCAAGTCAGCCTGCTCCATCATCAGACGATCTTGGATGCGTTTCTGAAGATACGGCCGGAACCGTAGCTGAACGCCCAAAACGCAGCGTGATCCCAAGAAATGCCCGCGCCGCGTAGCCCGCATTCACGATCACATAAGGCACGAGATACAGCTCCATTTTGCCAAAGAGCGCCGCAAGCCAAATATACGAAGGGTAATGAATCAACCAGTGCCCCACCGTTTCCACCCAACCCAGCACACGGCGAAGCCCGGTAGGCTCGGCGGCCACTGCACCCGTCGACACAATCTCAGGACGCCGCAAAAACGACGTCATGCCGATGCCTGAGGCCAAACACAAAAGGCCGAGCAAGCCTACCAATAACACGCGCGCATCCCCCCAATCCAAAAACATCCGCACCGCTACCGCCGCGAGGATCAAGAAAGCTTTGAGCTCATCCATCAAAAAGTCGAGCAAATGTCCCTGAATCGACTGCACGTTGCGCAGGCGCGCCAGCATCCCATCCACGCAGTCCAAGATGTAGGACAGCTCATACACTAAAATCGCCACCACGAGCCCCATGTGCCCGGGGAGTAAGACCAGAAGCAGTGCCGCAATCAGCGCGATGAATGCCGACGCCAACGTGACCTGATTGGGCGTTATCTTGGTCTTAGCAATGCTGAAAACAATCAGAGCCGCGAGTGGCCGGCACACGTAGACGTTCCACGGCAGGTCTTTCGGCTTCTTGGTGCGCGCGTAGATTTCTGTCGGGGTCACGAGACTGCGAGCCTGGCATGGCTGACCCAAGCCAGGCAAAATGCGCGTGCCGAGCGCTTAAATGCTTAAGATTATCGGGTTTTCCGCGCCTTTCCCTGGAAACCGTGGCAAGGGGTTAGGCCTTGCCTTGGGTTTGAGGTATCCAACCGCCCTCCGTATGCCGGCCTCCCCTCTCGATCCGACCAGCGCTCCGACCTCTCAGCCTGCTCGCCCGGCGAAAAAACGCCCGCCGTACGAACTGCCCGAAGTGATCGGTGGCAGATTCTGGATTGCACTCGCGTTGTTGCTCGGGATGTCGTTTGTGCCTTTCTGCGAGCCGCTGCGGCGCAGCATCGACAAGCAGGGTCCGCCCGCCTTGAGCGCCGCCAACTGGAAGGTGGGAACCACCCACACCATCAAGATCACGATCGTGACGGCTGACTACGAGATGCTCGACTGCGCCTACCCCACCGACATCGGCGGCAAGCATTGCTCGTACATATCGACCACCGAAGCCTGGCCACGCCGGCCCGGCGAACCCCTCGACAACAACAAGTTAAACATCGTTCAGCCGTACCGAACCTGGCCGGACAATCTTTTGCTCGCCGTCTCCAGCCTATGGACGCATCCCGATGTTGCGATGCGCTTGCACAGTGAGCCACCCGCAAATATTCCAAAAGAGAAGCTCGGGCGCTTCGTGGCCCAATGTGAAGTGAAGTTCATCGGCGAGTTTGATCGCCCGAATTTGCGCTGGTTCAAGACCGGGGCTTGGGGTCAAGAGCCGAACAAAGTTCCGGTCGGCGATGCCGTCAGCTGCAAGATCGTTCCTGACGATCTGTGAGGATGGAGTTGAGTGCCGGGCAAAGTGCTACCACGGTTGATCGCAACGTGGTTCGGATGCGGGCTCTCGCCCATTGCTCCGGGCACCGTCGGCTCGCTGGGCACGATCCCTCTGCATTTCGCACTCAAGTTGTTGCCCTGGCCTGCTCACCTGGCAGCCATCGTGGCGATCTCAGGCCTCGGGGTGTGGGCCGCACAACGCTACGCAGAAGCGACGGGCGAAGAAGATCCGCAAAAGGTGGTGATCGACGAGGTCGCGGGAACACTGATTGCGATGGGTATGGTGTCCTCGCTCAGCCTGGCCAGCCAAGCTGCCGCCTTCGTGCTGTTTCGTGTCTTCGATATCACCAAGCCGAGCTTGATCGACAAAGTTCAATCGCTGAAACCTGCGGGGGTTGGCATCATGGCGGATGATGTGCTCGCGGGGCTCGCAGCGGGAGCCTTGGCACTGGCTTTCTTTAGCTTCTACTTGTAATCCTTCGTGTCCGGACCGAGCAGCGTGCCACACAGCGTGCGGCACTTTTTATCCTTCGGCTGGCAGCCACAATCGGGGTGTTCTCGCTTGAGCTTCAGGAGTGCTTGATATTCTTCGCGGGTGAAGCCGGCACTCTTCTCAACGCGCTTGAAGTCCCAGCCTGCTTTGATTTGTTTGGGAGTGCGCGGATCGGTGGCGGTGCCCTCCGGCTCAGAGCAACACCGGAATCCCAAGAAATAGTAATAAAAGCCCTCATTGTGCGTATAAATCTTCGGCCGGCACTGATTGCGCACGCCTTTATACCAAGGGCCACCCGTGTGCACGCTATCGAACTTGCCGCGAAAATCACTGGTGAAGGTTTCGCTGGCCACGACTTCGTCGTTGTTGCCCGGCAAATCAAAGACGCCGTAATCGCTCACACATTCAGGCTGGCTGCCACTCCGCACGCCCTTCCACAAGCGCGACAGCTCGGCCTCATCCCGCTGGGCCACCTTCGGCATCTTCGGAGCATCCCAGGGCACATCGCCATGGCATTTGTTGGTGTCGCGAGCATAGCCATACGGAAACGGCTTCATCTCCGGGCCTTCACAAGCCAACGTCCACTCACTCTCGGTGCACATACGTTTACCAAGGGCCGCACACTTGACCTCCGCTTGGTGAAATCGATTCATCACCTCGGGCCTTTCGCCGGCGCGATTAGGGTACGAATAGGCATCGATGCAGTAGCGCTTCTTTGAGCGTGTTCCCACGCACTTGGCGCTGCCTTCGGTAAACTTCTCGCAGATCGTCTTCTTGTTGGATTTGTCGTACCAGCTGCTCAAGCATTCGTGCTCCACTTCGCTGCAATACTCGCCCTCAACCAGCTTCATGCCTTCGGGGCAGGCCTCCTTGGCTTCCTTGGCTTCGAGAGCCGCCTTCTTGTCCGGCTTCGTTGCGTTCGCGGCGGCAGGCTGCCGTGGCGCTTTAGGAGTGGCTTTCGACACAGCGGGCTTGGTCCCTTGATCGGCCTGAGCGTGCGGCAGGGTACGCTTTTGCTTAACCTGAGCCGCTTGGGCCCCGGCGCAGGCGATGGGGAGAGTCAAGAAACAGCCAGCTAATGCACGAGAACTCCAATGGGGCATGGAAGCGAAGCTAGCAAGGATCTGGGCCTTGAGTCGACGCAAGCTCCGCGAGTAGATTGCGCCCACTTTGACGCCCCAACCGAAAAGCCCCCATGGCTCCCCCCTCGTCGGTGTGGTGATGGGCTCCAAGAGCGATTGGGAAACCCTCTCGCACACCTGCGAAACGCTGGACCTGCTGGACATTCCCTACGAGAAGCTCGTGGTTTCGGCGCACCGCACTCCCGATCTTTTGGTGGAATATAGCAAGGGAGCCGCGCCTCGTGGACTTGAGATCATCATTGCAGGTGCCGGCGGAGCCGCGCATTTGCCGGGCATGATCGCAGCCCTAACCCACCTGCCAGTGTTAGGCGTGCCCGTGCAGAGCAAGGCGCTGAACGGGATGGATTCCCTGCTATCGATCGTGCAAATGCCAGCTGGTGTGCCGGTGGGCACTTTAGCGATTGGGCGCGCGGGAGCGATCAATGCGGCGCTCTTGGCCGCAGCATCACTTGGCAATAAGTACCCAGCGATTCAAGCCAAACTGATCGAATATCGTACGGCCCAAACGGCCGCCGTGCTTTCAGCTCCAGACCCAAGTGCTGAGTGATATGAGCGAAGGCGTGCTCGTTGGCATACTGGGCGGTGGTCAGCTGGGGCGCATGCTCGCGCTTGCGGGGGCCCCGCTCGGGCTCCGTTTCATATGCGTGGATCCAGGAACGAACGTGCCCGCAGCCATTGCGGCTCAACACATCCAAGCTGAATACGATTCTCCTCAAGCGATCGAAGCGCTCAGCCAGGCACAGGTCGTCACGTATGAGTTTGAGAATGTGCCGGCACACGCCGCAGCCGAGCTTTTGCGCCGAAATGTGCACGTCGCGCCGGATCCGGCGGCACTCGCGGTGGCCCAGGATCGGTGGGTGGAGAAGCAGTGCTTCGAGCAGCTGGGGATCCGAACCGTCGGCACCGTTCGCGTTGATTCCGAAGATGATTTGGCCCCGGCACTCGAACAATTGGGCTCCCCATTGATCTTGAAGACCCGCCGTGCGGGCTACGATGGCAAAGGGCAACGCGTGGTGCATTCGCTCAGCGAGGCCAAGGCAGCGCACCAAGAGCTGGGCGCTGTACCCATGATCGCTGAAGAATTCATGCGTTTCACACGCGAACTCAGCATCTTGGCCGTGCAGAGCAAAACCGGTGAACGCGCATTCTATCCGCTGGTGCAAAACGAGCATCGGAACGGCATTCTGCGCACCACGCTGAGCCCCGCACCGAACACTTCTGGCCAGCTCCAGGCCGAAGCCGAAGGCTACGCCAGCGCGCTCCTTCAGCATTTGGGCTACGTGGGCGTCTTAGCGCTCGAGCTGTTCGAAAAAGACAGCAGCCTGTACGCCAACGAATTCGCACCGCGTGTGCACAACTCCGGACATTTTAGCATCGAAGGTTCTGCCACCAGCCAATTCGAGAACCACCTGCGTGCGATTCTCGGACTCCCGCTCGGCGACACATCGCCCCGCGCGCACAGTGTGATGCTCAATCTGATTGGCAGAGAGTGCCCGCTAGCGGACGTATTGAGTGTGCCTGACGCGCACTTGCATCTTTACGGAAAATCAGCGCGCCACGCCCGAAAAGTAGGGCATATCACGGCCCTGGCACCGGATGCCCTGAGCTTGGAAGCGCGGCGTTCCCAGCTGCAAAGCTTCGTGTCGCTGTCTGAAGACGGCTGACTCCACCGCTCACTCCGCCTCCGCAATCAAACGCCCGGCGTCGACCATCAGCTGCTTCATTGCTTCATCTTCGCTACTGCGATAGTAGCCGCGGATCTGACCTTCGACGTCCAACAACACGAGCTGCGAACCATGCGTGATCCCGAAGTCAGCCTGCTTGGCATCGGCCCGCCCTTCCAGGGCCAGCTTGAAGCCCTGCTCAGCCGTCTGCTTGATCAGTGCGTAATCGCCCGTGAGGAAGGACCAGGTCGCAAAGTCAGCGCCATATTTCGCTCCGTACTGGCGAAGCACGCTGGGCGTGTCGTTTTCCGGGTCCACGCTGATGCTCACGAAGCTCACCTCAAGCTTTTTCGCCTTGGCGATGACTTGCAACTGCTGCATCTGGCGCGTGATGCGCGGACAGATAATGGGACAACGCGTGAACATGAAAGCCGCGACCCAAACCCTGCCTCTCAGCTTCTCCGGAGAGAATGGCTGCGCTGCTTGATCCTGAAGCTTGAAGCTTCCGATTTTCCCGAGCGTGGGCAGCGGAACTGCGCGACGGCACGCGACGAGGCTGGACATCAGCAGCAACACACTCAACCACCCGACGGCCTGGGCGCGATAGCGACGGAGTTTGGCTTGCCTCACCTGATTTCCATGGCCTTTCACGAGGCCCTTGCTCTACCTCGAAGCGCATTCCAGAAGTAGCCTGAGTTGTGACGATCACCCGCGACTACCAGAAAGACGCTGGCCTGTGCGGCACCTGCCGCCACTCGAGGCCCGTGAAGGGCGCCAAAGGCAGCATTTTTCTGTTCTGCGAACGATCGAGGCTTGAGCGCACATTCCCCAAGTATCCAGGGCTTCCTGTGCGGGAGTGCGCCGGTCACAAAACGCTCAGCGCGCCAGACGTTACCAAGGGTTAACCTGTACTACTTTCAGTTCGGCTCTGCGTTGCCCGCGTCATCCAAGATTTGGCGGATCTTCTTCGACAAGCTGGTCGGCGTGTAGGGCTTGGGCAAGAACTGATGGCGCGACCCGAAGCTCACCGGGATCGTCACTTCGGAATATCCTGAGGTGAATAACACGCGCGCCGCGGGGAAGAGCAACAGCAAATCCGCCGCCAACTCCACGCCCGGGCGGTCGGGTAACACCATGTCCGTCAGGATCAAGTGTATCGGCCCCGAGTGTGCTCCCACCACTTCGAGTGCCTCAGCGGCTGTCTCCGCACAGAGCGTGGTGTAGCCCAGGCCCGAAAGCACACGCGCGCAGAGCCGGCGAATGAGCGCCATATCCTCGACGACGAGAATCGTCTCAGACCCCATGACGCTTGAAGGATACTCAGAGATCGGGACCGCTTTGGATGCCGGCAACTCGCTTCGCGGCAGGTAGACGTGAAAAGCGGCCCCGTCACCTACCTCGGACTCGACTTCAATGAAGCCGCCGGCGTGTTTTACGATATTTTCGCAAGTTGCGAGCCCAAGTCCGGTGCCCTTACCCAGCGACTTCGTCGTAAAGAATGGATCGAAGAGGTGGCGGCGAACTTCCGCTGCGATACCGCTCCCGGTGTCGGCAACCGTCAGCCGCATCCACTCGCCCGCCGCACTTTCGCTCGGTCGAGTCACGTTGGCAGTCGCGATGGTGAGGTTGCCCCCACGTTCCATGGCATCGCGTGCGTTGATCACAAGATTCATCACAAGCTGCTCAAGCTGCGAAGGGTCCACACACACGGGCCAGGTGGGTTCCGCAAAATTCAGAACAATCCGAATGTCTTCACCCAATAGCGGCTGAATGAGGCGCACCAGGCTCTGAATTTCTGCCCTCGGCTCGATAGCGCGTGGAATGAGCACCTGTCGGCTAGCAAATGCCAATAGCTGCCGGGTCATCCGCGAAGCACGCTCCGAGGCTTGGCCGATTGTCCCGAGCGACTCGCGCACGTGCGGCTCAAGGCTGGGGCTTCGGCCAGCTAGCTCGACTTGGCCTAAAATCACGGTCAGCACATTATTGAAATCATGCGCCAAGCCGCCAGCTAACCGGCCGAGTGCTTCAAGGCGCTCGGTACGAGCAATCTTCTCTTCAAGCTCCTTGCGCTCCGTAAGATCGACGGTTGCTCCGAGGAAGCCGGTGACTTCTCCCGCGCTATCTCGCAAGACCTCGCCCGCTGTCTGCAGCTGCCGGATCGCGCCATCACTTCGGCGCCTAATTCTGTACTCGTAAACGATCGAGTTCGAAGTGGCGAAACCATTGGGTAAAATTTGCTGAATCCGGGCTCGATCAAGCTCCAACACCAGGGCGTCATACAATTCCCACGTAGGCGTGGTCTCCGGTGCGACTCCGAAAATTCGATGCAGCTCCTCGGACCAATCCAAGCGCCCACTGGCCTTATCCCACTGCCAACTCCCCACATGCGCAATGCGCTCGGCTTCGGCCAACATGCGAGCGTGCCGCACGATCTCGGCCTCCGCGCGTTTCGCTTCGGAGATATCTCGCGTCAAAATGCACGCAAGCTCCACTTTCCCGGCCTTCTTGTACGCGCCTACCGCGTTACCGAACCAACCAGCCAGTTTGGGCGCATAGCCCTCGTAATACGAGGCCTCACCCGTTCGAAAAACCTCAGCGAGTGCAGCTTCAGCCATCGGGCGCGACGCGGCATCTAGAAAATCATAGATGGATGCGCGACCGATGAGCTCGTCCAGATTCACGCCCTCGGCGGTGCGATTCACCCAACGATACACCCCGTGCTCATCCACCAAAACGATGAAATCGAACGGAGTCTCCGCAATCGAACGCCAACGGGCTTCGCTTTCTGCCAACTCCTCGGTGCGTTTCGCGAGCTCCTGCTCCATCGCGCGCCGCTCGGTGACGTCGAGCACCGTGCCGACCACCCGCACGATCTTTCCGTCCGCACTCCGGAGTGCGCGACCTCGAATCAGGACATGCCTTTCGCCATGCCGCGGCAATTGCAGCCTCAGGGCAACACTTTGCGGTTGAGCCGTGTGCTTGGCCCGCTCAACCAGCAGCATCATGAGCGAACTGTCTTCGGTGTGCACACGCGCACACAGTGCATCTAGGGATGGCGTGTCGAGCGCTGGCTCGTACTCGAGCAGCGAATACAGATTCTCAGACCACGTCACCCTATTGGCTTCAATGTCCCACGCCCAACTGCCGAGCTGCGCGACGCGCTCTGCTTCTTCAAGCAGTGCCTCACTCTCGCCTTCCTCCAAACCCAACGCTGACTTAAATCGCTCGCGCGAGATTCGTTCGGCTTCAAACGAAGATTCGGACGGCGTGACGCCATTGGCTGGCTCGTGTTTCCCCATGAGGACTCCGGAGGATAGAGCCCAGGGCCAAAGGAGGGGAGTACCTATTTCGAGTGATTCACGGCTATCCGCCGTGGAGTCTCAGACGCCCCAGCCACGAACCATGGTCAACCGTTCAGTTGGCAATTCCGTGAACTAACGCGCCAATGCGTTAATCGCCACTTGCAATGCCTCAATCTGAGCATCGCTGCGGTGTAACGCCTCAAAACTCTTGGCTTCCTGAAGCTTGGTGGCCTGCTTTTTCCAGAGCCCCAAGAGCGGCGACACACCTGCCTTTACCTCAGCATCCAGCGCGCTTAGCGCCTGCGAGCGGGCATCAAACAGGGCCGTTTCGAATGCCGTGCGTGCCTCAACGCCGGCCACCAACACGACCGAGCCTTCGGCCGCAGCATCCACGGAACGACCCGCGTCCACGGCGGCGTTTACGTCTTTTTCATAATTTTCAAGAGCCGTCCGCCATTTGTCTAAGACCGGAACCAGACGCTCGGCACTCTGTGGCACACGCGACAACGCCTGGGCATACCGAGAGTACTGCGACCACTCCTGCCGAACCGCCACGGGCGCACTCCCACACACTGGCGGCTTCTTCTCATCCCACTGGCACACAGCCGGCAATCTGCGCAAACAACCCAGTCGATAAGCGCGCAACACCTCGTCAAAATCGGGCGCATGAGCGGCACCCTCCGAACCCTCGCACCGATCGATGCGACAGCCTGCGGTGATCGCCTCTTCAGCAGCATCACACAGATCTTTTTTATCCCGGTTCGGGATGGCGTGCGGCACGCCGTAGAGGCCGACGAGCGCTGCACCATAGAACAGACTGGCCGCCTCGGGGTGAGCATTGCGATGCGCCTGCCGTGCCAACGCGAAGGCTCCCTTGGCAGCCGAAACGTGCCATTTCTTTTCGACGTCTTTCTGTACTTCGAAGCTAGAGAGCGACTTCAAGCCAGCGCTCAAACACAGAAGCGACGTGATCTCGTTGCCGATGGGCACCTCTACGTAGCAGGCCTTCATTCCCGGCTTCTCCGGAATGTGCGTGAGGATGGGCATATCTGCAACGCCGACGGCGCCTAACAGGGAGAAAGCCACGAACGCCGCGCTGGCGACCGCCGCACGTTGCTTTGCCGAAGAGCCACTAGCGTTTCGCATAATTTTCGCCTCCACGGGTAAACAACCCCTGCGCGAGCGCGCGGAGCTGTTCAGATTTCACGCTAACGCGACTTAGCTTGGCTTCACGTGCGAGCTCCTCACCCTGTTTTTTGTAAATTTCCTGAGTGGCCTGGGCGGCGCTGAGCTTGCCGTAGACTTGGGCAAGCCCGCCAACGCTCACCAGGAGCAGCACGGCGAGTGCCACGATCCCGGTGGCCGCGCGTTTTGGCAGCTTGAGGTCGACGAGTGCGGTCAAACCAGCTGGCGGGAGATCTTCGCCGCCCTTCCAAATGATCGTCGGTGAACCCACAGTGTGCAACCAAAGCTGATCGAGGAGGGGCTCAGCTTCCTGCCTGAGCGCGACCACACGCACATGATTGGCTGATAGCAAATCCACGTTCCAAACGCGGGCTTCGGGATCAAATGGACCAAGCTCAACACGATACAGCTGTGACACGCTGCCCAGCCTACCCGAGCCTATCTGTGGTCGTCCAGGAACTACGGCTGCTCGCGCCAAACAAGGTTCTGAGCTTCGCCACGTCTTCAGGCTCACCCATGACAATGAGTCCCGCCCCAGCCTTCACTTCCGCGTCTGGCCCGGGATTGTAGACGTAGTGGTCCCCCGGCTCGTGCAGCGCGATCACCAACAGCTTCGTTTGCTGCCGGATGGGGATATCGCGCAAAATTTTGTTGGCGTACTCCGAGCTCTCGGGCACCGTCACTTCATCGAATCTCAAGTTTTTCGTGACCCGCAGCATGCGGTCCAAGAATTCGGTGACTCGGGGCCGTATCAATTGACTCACCAGGCGCAGGCCACCGATGCGATGCGGGCTGACCACAGAATCCGCCCCAGCGCGAAAGATCTTCGGCTCGTTTTCAATTTCGACAACTTTGGAAACGATGCGAGAGGAGGGATTCAGCGCTCGGGCCGAAAGCGTGATGAACAGATTGTCCGGATCAGTCGGCAAAGCCGCAATAACGCCACTCGCCCGTTCCACGCCGGCGGCGATCAGCACGTGATCATCGGTGGCGTTCCCCACCACGCACAGAAGCTCCATCTTCAGCTCCGCGGCCAGGTGCGAAAGCTTGGCTTCGTCATTGATCCACGACCACGAACGGAAGACGCGTGGCCACGAGCTCCTCGACGACATAGCGCCCGGTGCGCCCGCAACCGGCGACCACAAAATGATTAGAAAGCGCGGCTATTTTCTGGTTCATGACCCGACTCCGAAACGCCTTACCAATGTAGCCCTCAATGAGCAGCGTGGTGAGTGTTGATTGAAAAAATGCAATCGCAGCAACTCCGCATACGATCAGCACTACCGTGACCATGCGCGCCACGGGGAATTTTTCCATTTGCGGCAGCTCCGAATAGCCGACGCTCGAGACCGGGCCCACGGTAGCTCAGGCGAGCAGATTGCCCAACGCGGAAGCGAGATCGGGGTATTTCCACTCAAAGCCCCGCTCGGAGAGGCGCTTCGGTAAGACGGGCTGGCCCCCAATGATCGGCGCCGCCCCTTCTCCCAACACCAGCTTCAGCGCAAAGGCGGGTGCCTTAAACCAGGTGGGGCGCTGCAACGTTTGGCCCATCACCCGCGTCAGCTCAGCGTTGGTCACCGGCTTGGGGCCTGTGACGTTGAACGCGCCGTGTGCCTCGGGATCAGCCAGCAAATGCTCCACGCCGCGGACCACATCTTCCAGATGGATCCAGGAAAAATACTGCTTCCCAGAGCCCACCTCGCCACCGACAAACATTCGGAACGGCTTCTGCAGTGCCTCCAGCGCTCCCCCACCCTTTCCAAGCACGACGCCTAAGCGCACCACCACCAAGCGCACGCCCAGAGCTTCAACCGCGGCCGCGCTCCTTTCCCATTCCACACACACCTGGGCCAGAAAATCTTCACCGGCTGGGCTGCTCTCGCTACGCGGCTCGCTCCCGATCTCACTCCCGTAGAAACCGATGGCCGACGCACTCATGAATAACTTCGGCTTAACGGCTGTTTGGGCAATCGCTTGGACGAGCGTTCGGGTGCCCTGCACCCGACTTTCGCGAATGCGTTGCTTATTCTCTTCGCTATAGCGCACGCCGACCGCTCGCTCGCCGGCGAGGCTGATCACAACCTCCTGACCCTCCAGATGTTGAAACCAGGCGCCCGGCTCAAGCGGCGTGTAGGCGTGAATGCTCTTGGCCCCAGCTGGGAGCTGTTTGGCACTCCGGCTGAGCACCGTGACCTCGTGGCCCAGCGCGCCAAGCCGCTCCACCAAACTCTTCCCCACAAAACCGGTCCCGCCACTAACTAATATCTTTGACATTTTGAGCCATGCCTCAAGTTGACCTATAAGTCCCAGGGTTGGCCAACGCCAGCACTTCGGCCAAACTGGCCTCCCTCGGAGAATTCACCGCATGACTCGCTTCCCCGCTTTCTTTGCCCTCGCAGCCACCACGGCGCTTGCTTTCGGCTGTGCCAAATCGCCCGCCGTGCCCTTCGACAAAGCGAAGTCGAGCAATGTGACCGCGTTTCGTTTGCAAAACTTCGAACCACCGCCCGCGGCCGCCACGCCGAATGCCGCCGCGGCTCCCGGACAAGTGCCTGGCCTGCCGCCGCAGCTCCAACAGTGGATCCAGCAAGCGGCACAGACGCTCCCGCAGTTGATCCCGCCGGGACTCCTGCCGCCCGGTTTGTTGCCGCCAGGCGCCGCACCGCTCGCACCAGCCGTGGACACCACGCCGCGCTTTCATACGTTTCGCATTCTGAATCAAACTCAGGTTATCGATTCAGGCCTGCGTGAAGAGCTCGCCGAAATTCTGGGCGATCCGGACAATTTCCAGCCCGAGCACGCCAGCTGCGCGTACGCCGAAGTGGGCGTCTCCTTCTCGACCAATGCCGGGCCCCCGAGCGACCTTCTGATCTCTTTTTCGTGCAATCACGTGATGCCGCAGACGTTCGCCTGGCCGCATCCAAACACCGGCTTGAAGCCTGAAACGGTGAAAAAGCTTTCGAAAGTTGTGAATAAGCTCTGGCCGCCCGGCATGTGATCGAATGGACTTCGACACTTTCAAGCACGCGCTTTCGAGCCCACAACCCAAGAATTTGGGGAAACGGCTTGAAGCGTTGTGGCTTGAAGCGCACGGCGATTGGGATGGAGCCCATGCGATCGCGCAAAGTCTGCCCGACAACGAAGGCGCTTGGCTCCACGCGTACCTGCACCGCCGAGAAGGCGATGAATCGAACGCGGGCTATTGGTACGCAGTGGCGGGCAAGCCCCACTGCCGAAGCTCACTCGAAGCTGAATGGGAAGAGCTGGCGCGCGCCTATTTGGTGACGGACACGGGCCGGGCCTGAGGCTCGCGCTATGTCAGTTTCTGTCGACAAACATGCGCTAATCCAGAGCCCAGCTTGACGCACGCCTGTGGATGGCCATATTGGGCCCTCTCAACAACTAACTCCCCTCCCACGGGGGCGATCGGTTTCGACGTGGGGACTGAAGGTTAATCTGCGTGCGGTGGCGCCTGTCCCACCTTACAAAATGGGCCGTACCAATTGCGAACGATAACGCACTCGCTCTCGCAGCCTAAAAAACTGTAGAGCCGTCCAACTGTCAGATTGTCTTGGTAGCAGAAGGGCGTCAACACTAAGGCTGGTTCTCGATGTGTGCTGCTTGCTTCGAGAATGAGACACAGGGGAGCTAGGTCGCTGGCCGAATCCACGAAAGCCCGCCACCGGGCTTAATCTGTGGCTACGCACGTGAACGAAGGTTGATTGGACGCCTCGCGGATCCGGGTTCGATTCCCGGCGCCTCCACAATGATTCTCAACAGTTAGGCATTTTCCGTGCGATTCACCGTGCGATTGCGGGGTCGCGAACGCTGGAAACACGTCCCCAATTGCGCCTCCGATAGCCTCGGCGGTGCGGATGTATTTCTGCGTCGTCTCGAAGCTTGAGTGACCGGCCCGCTGTTGCACTTTGAGAGCGCAGTGCCAACCTCTTGGGGCCGGCAATCATTTCGAAGTGGTTTACACATATATCAGCCGGACTTTCGTGACTTTTCTACGCAACGAACTTTTCATTCGGCACCGTCGCAGCCGAGCGCGGGGTCCCCTGGCTTCCGTTTTCCTGGAACGTTGCTAGGTTCCTATGGGAGCCTTTCAGTTACACCTATGCCTGCACAGACCTATGCCGTGCCCCCTGCCCTTCGATGGGCGCTGCTACAGTTCGGCAGCGATCCCGCGTTTGCAGACGATGTCGGGACGCTGCTCGAAGTTGATCAAGAGAAGTTCACTTACGCTCTGAACGCTGCCCGGTCAGTGCCAGGATTCCTTGGCGCGCAACGTCTGCGAGACATTTTTAGCGAACATGTCGAGGATCGCGCGGCCGACGCGATGGTAAATTTCGCAACGAATCTTTCGAGAATGCGAAATAAGACGGATGCTGCTCCAGCTGATTTGGTGGCCGGCATTATTTCAACTGTTGCGGCATCGCCGCTAGCCGCACGGCACGCGCCTGACGAAGAGCGCGAGTCGAGCCTGCGACAACGCATTGCGGCGCTGGCAGACATCGCGGGCGTCGAACGGGACGCGAAGGCGGCTACTTTGGCGAGTGCCACCGGGCACGTGGCTCAGAAGATCGCGATAGTTTGCGACTATCGACCGGTCTTCAGCGACGACAAGTCAACGATTGTGGGACTCATGCCTCTGAGCACGTTGCGTATTGAGCACGACGGTCCTGGGGACGCATTTGAGATTGTACTGGCGCCAGCCCAGGTCAACGATTTGCTTGAAGCGGTATCAATGGCGCAAAACAAGCTGTCTGTAATGCGCGGGCTAGCCGAGAAACTGGAACGCGACGGAGTTGACCTACCGGAAGGCTGGGACACATGAGCGGAATATCGGAGTGGAAACTGGTCTTACGGGATGACACGCCGCGATGGGCGGGAAAGCGGGCGCCCCTTGGTGTCGCCCAATTGAAGGAGCGTTCACACGCGAAAGAGGTGAAGTATCTGTCCGAGAGGATGGCACCCCAGGCGTTAACTGAACCAGACGAATTTCAACAATTGCTGGACGCCCACACGTCCTCTACGCAAGCGATCTCAGCTGACTTTGAGCGAGCGATCTCGAAGCAGGTCGACTTTCTGCGAAAGTTCGCGTGGCGGAGCCCGCTCACGGAGAATCCTACGACGAGCGTTCATTCGGCCCTTGGCGTATTCCGGAAAGAGGTTGAACGGGCTGCGGACACCACTAATGCAGAAGAGGCGATGCTAGCGATTGAGGAATTGCTCGAGAAGCTCGATGACGAATCCTCATACGCCGAGGCTCGGATGCGTCGGTTGCTGAGGAAGCTTCCCGAACCGCGGTTGGGAGACGAGCCAGAATGGCTGAGTGCCGGACTTGAGGAATTGGCTGCACCCAACGATGTAAGCAAAAGGGTGATTTCGTCCGTTAGGAGGCTGATTCGCCATTTCCTGGCCCACGCCGACCTACACGGGCTTTCTCCCTCATTCGCTCCCGCGCCTCATGGTGCCATCGAGGTAGAGTGGTCAGAAAAGCTGACCTGGATTGTTTATCCCCCACTCGTCGGCTGGCCAGCGGTGCACGTACGAATCTATGGCGGGGCCGATGCAGAGGGCCGCTCTACCGCACCAAGAACGTTCCGTTTTTGCACGTCAGTTGCGACCCAATCGGCGAAGTTGCTTGAACTCTAGAAACAGAGCTGAGTGTCTTGATGCGGTAGTCCTCCCTCCGCTGCAGCGAGGCGATGAGGTAAGCACCGGCCGGTATTGGCGTCTGATCGAGACGGCCAAGCACCGATACCATGACGACGGACAGACCCCCCCAGAGTGGGGACACAAGTTCGATCCTCGTCCAGACAGGTGGACTTGGATGACCGCGGATGACGACGGCCTTTCCGTCAGCGCGATCAACTGTTGCTCGGGGGAGTGCGCCGCGCAGTTCCATCCATCCGGCAAGAATTTCTCCCATGTAGTCTGTATCGACCTAGAGGCGCTGGCCAGCGAACTTAAAATGGCTGTGCAAGCGCAATACGACCCTGTCGAGCTATCCAATCCGAGCCATCCCGAGCACAACGCTTGCCATTTCGTTTTGCTACCTGCGAGCGATCGCTTGGAGGACTTCTTCGTTGAGCTGAAGCGCATCACTCTCACAGATTGGCCGAATAAGTTGCCGCGCGACGATGCCAACCGGGCCAAAGCACTGAGGTGCAAGAAGCGCTGGGAAAGCATTTTCAGCAACCTGACAACACTATAGTGCGTTGTCAGAGGCAAGTTGGTTCAGCACGCGAACCCCGTTGGCGCTTGCGCTGGTCGCAAGGACGACGGCGTCGCTCTTGCCTGGCATTGACGGGCGTCGCTGCGGGGAGAAAGCTAATAACCAATGGCGAACGAGGACGGGGAGCTTCATATCTACCTCGACACGAGCGCGCTGATTGAATTCCGCTCTCTCACTGAGCTTAATTGGCTCGACCTCGTGGGCGAGGAAAGCGCGACTCTCGTCATCGCACACGCTGTGCTTCAAGAGCTTCAGCGCGTGAAGGATGGCGGTACGGGCGGCAATCTTCCACGAAGGAAGCGAGAGCGCGCCGGCGCCATATTGAAAGCACTTGATCGGATGCTGTTTCCGGTACCCGGCAATACACCGGCACCGTTCCAAGTTCGGCAGGGTATTCAGCTCGTGTATGATCGCGCACCGCCAATGGACGAGACGTTCAACCGGCACGGGTTAGACCCACGGCAGGGCGACGGGCGTCTTGTTGCGACGGTTGCTGCCGCTCGGGATCGCGGTCAGCGCGTTTGCCTCATCGCGAACGACTACGGCGCCCGCTGGCTCGCGAAGGGGCTTCAGCTAGCTGCCTTCGACCTGATGGACGCGTGGCGCGTTCCAGATGAACCGGACCAGTTCGAGCTCGAGAACCGCGAACTCAAGAAACAGCTCGCGGCGGAACTTTCCCGCTCGCCAAAGCTGAGTCTCTCGTTTGGCGACGGCCAGAGCTTTGTGTCCTACGACATCCCGCGACGGCGCGATGTTGTCCAGCAGACGCAGGCGCATCTTGAGGCACTTCAGCTCCAATACGACGCTGAAACGAACTCGGCTTTCCGAATGGCGCGCAGTGCATTCGTCGGCATCTCCTCCGGTGAAAAGGAGCAATACACGAACAACGTAAAAACCTTTATGGCCGAAGCTGAGCGGCTGATCCCCCAGATAGTTGAACGCCGAAACCTTCTCGACCTGCACGTCGAAGTCAGCCAGCTCCAGTTGTCAAACGGAGGCACAGCTCCCGGAGAAACGATCGAAATCGTCGTCCGCGCTCCGGCAGGCGTGACGATTGTCGTAGAATTGCCAGAGGAGCTGAGACTGCCACCGCGCCCCACACCGCCGCGAGACCTGCAGGCGCTGCACCTAGGTATGCTCACGGCCTCGCGCGTGTTTGCACACAGCCAGCTCTTCATGGATAAACCAGCTTCTCCGTTCGAACTGGAGTGCAACGGCGATCGCTTGAGGATCTCGGCGGGCACAGTCAGGCACGGCAAAACGAAAGTAGTCCCGAAGTTCTATTTCGTGTTTTCCACCTATGAAACAGTGCATTCGTTCAGTTTCGATTACGAACTTCACGCCCATAACCTCCCCGCGAAAACCACTGGACGGCTGAATGTGAAGCTTGAAAGAGGAGAGAGGATGTCAGAACTAAGACTCGAACGGGAGACAAAGGAACAGGTGGACAAATGAAACACGCATCGCGCCGCTTCCGCTCAAATCCTTGGGACGATTGTGTCCCAACTCGACGACCATTCGCGCACATAGACGCTCGACTCCTTACTTCTTCGAATCTCGCTTTCACCTGCGCCAGGGCCTACGCAACGTCACGCGACCGCGCGTCGCTGGTACAAATACTTCTGGAAATCTGTGAAGACGCGGCCGATCTCGTCGGGGCGGCCTAGGTCGGCAACCGCGTCCGCGATCGAGTTGTGGTATTTGAGCCGGAGTAGTGGCGTGAGCTTTTCTTGGTCGAGCTCTTCGACGCCGACGCTGACGTAGTGCGAGAGGACGAAGTCGAGGAAGGCCTGCTGCTTCTTGTCGACGTTGGCGGTGATGTCGAGCTTTGCGGTGACCGCACGCTCCTCGCGCGTCACGGGGGCGAGGGCGTAGGCGACGTTGGCGAGGACGTCGAAGAGGTCGCTCTTTTCGGCGTCGATGATTTTCTGCATCTCTGCCAACTGATCGCTCCCAAAACCTTTCTCGGCTAGCCCTTCGAGCAGCTTCTTGCGCGTGGCTGGCGCGCTCCAGAGGGCGCGCAGCTCTGCCTCGTCTTTGAAGAAGTCGGGGAGTTTGCCGAACAGCATCTCCATGAATTGCTGGGCGGACATGGGCGTGCCGTCGGGGTGCCAGAAGGTGGTGCACATCATGTGCTGGATGACCCGCGCTTTGCCGTCGGCCAGCTTCACTTTGATCTTGCCGCGCCGCACGTACTCGGGGCGGTTCGGATCCTTCACCCCATCCGGCGGTACAGGCCGTCCGGGTTCCTTAGGCTCCGGCTCCTGCGGCTCGCCATCCCACTCCGGATCTGCAAAGTGGTGGTGCGCCTTCACGAAGTCGTAAATCGTGAAGTAGTCCTTCCCGTCGTAGCGCCGCGTGCCGCGCCCGATGATCTGTTTGAACTCGATCATTGAATTGACCGGCCGCATGAGAACGATGTTGCGGATGTTGCGCGCGTCCACGCCCGTGGACAGCTTCTGCGAGGTTGTCAGGATGGTGGGGAGGTCTTTTCGTTGTCCTGAAAATAACGCAGGTGCTGCTCGCCCAGCTCACCGTCGTTGGCAGTGACACGCTGGCAGTAATTCGGGTCGGAGCTGGTCTTCCTGGTTGATCTGATCGCGGACGGCGAGCGCGTGATCTTGGGCGGCGCAGAAAACCAGCGTCTTTTGGCTCTGATCGATCAAATCCATGAAGAGCTTCACGCGGTGGGCCTCGCGCTCGATGATCTCGATGATCTTGTTGAAGTCCTTCTCTTGGTAGCGTTTGCCTGTCTCGGCTTCGCCCTCGATGAGCTTATCATCGGGCGTGTACACGTACTCGTCGAGCGTCGTGGAGATCTGCTTGACCTTGAACGGCGTCAGAAAGCCGTCGTTGATGCCCTGCTTCAGCGAGTAGACGTACACGGGACGACATTGTGATCGATCTT